>Ga0129307_1000115_pt1 | contig 132913 bp, 109 predicted proteins | sample P1105metagenome_FD_94437 | JGI IMG/M metagenome (GOLD analysis project Ga0129307, IMG submission 94437) | Capybara group fecal microbial communities from Wisconsin, USA - P1105 metagenome | ecosystem: Host-associated > Mammals > Digestive system > Large intestine > Fecal | place: USA... | reverse complement strand
TTTTTATTTTCTCTATCTTATTATTTTTATATTTCTTTTTGCATCTTTGCTCTTCTTTCTGCATCCACTAAGATCCATTCATCTAATGTTAGTGGAATGTAATCCGAAAACATGCAGAAACAGTTGATCATGTTGCAAGGAATAGGTTCAGGTTCATCAAGTCCCTTAGAACGAACACTGGTATTCTTTGTTATCTCAATAAATTGATTCACCAGCACTTCATCATGTGTATCATGAACATGACCATAAAGCATGTATGTTATTGTGGTGCCGTCAGGCTTCTTTCTATACTGTCCGTTGTAGCAGAACACTGGATAATGGGAAAGCACAACCTTTCTTCCGTTGTCGCCAATCTCTGCATACGGCTTTATCCACTCAAAAAGTGATGGATCAAAATCTTTATCATCCAGATATCTGTCGTGGTTGCCAATGATCAGGTACTTCTTACCAGCGAGCCTCTTTAAGATGTCATTTGTAGACGAACCCTTTGCAATTGAAAAATCACCCAGGATATATATTTCGTCTTTCTCGTTCACGTTTTCATTCCATATGCGGACCAGCTCTTCGTTCATTTCATAGTGGTCCTTGAATGGACGATTGTCCATTCTTCTGCATAGGCCGTCATGAAAGAAATGTAAGTCCGCAATGTACAGCTTTCTCGCAGCAACCTTTGAACCCTTCAGGCTCTTCGAAAGACGCTTCATGTATCCTTCTTCGTAAAGCTCAGCTGGCACAAGAGTCTCAGCTGTTTTAATCCACTGCTTATCAAAGTCATCCATTAAATCTATGCCATACTTTTCCTTTAGATTCTCGTACCTTCCACGGCGGATCATCTCGAACACATTTATGGCATAACGGATGATGGTTGCATCGTTCTTGGTTAGTGGGCCCATCTCATCTACGATTTTACTAACCCGAGTGAGGCTGGCACGAATGTCATCCCCAGGAGTCAGCTCCAACGAAAGATCGATCAGAGAGCGTACGATATTCAGTTCTTGTCTATCTAAATATATGTTATCCATTTTGTACCTTAGTATTAATTTGCTACTAACTTTTCAAATCTCTCATAATTTACTTTAAGTGCTCTATAAGCGTTTGAACTGTGCCCTCTATATCAAGACCTTCCTCAGAGATTACCTCATCAGCATACTTTTTGTAAAGCACTGTACGTTCATCGTAAAGATCCTTCTTTGTCTGGCCTGGCTTCAGAACAACGCCGCGCTGCTTCACGTGATGAAGTCTCTTCTCCAGAGTTTCATAGTTTATCTCAAGATATATCACCTTACTGATTTCCTTCAGGTGCTGCATAGCCGCTTCACCATATACCACACTTCCACCAGTAGCGATAACGGTATTCTCCGCCTCAACGCTGGCACAGACTTCATTCTCGAGACTAAGGAATCCCTCAAGCCCGTCCTCTTCTATTATATCAGCAAGTCGTCTACCTGCCTTCTTCTGGATGATAAGATCCGTATCAACAAAATCCATTCCCAGAACCTTTGCAAGGATAACACCTACCGTGCTCTTTCCCGATGTTGGCATTCCAATCAGTGTAATATTCTGTCCCATTTTTCACTCTCCTCAAAAAAAGTGCAGTGGGGTCCGTCCCCACTGCACCGAGGTCTGTCCCCAACTGCACCAAATTATAACAGAAAAGTGTTATTTATTCATCTCCACATATTAAGATAGGTGGTTCAACGTTGCCTTCTGGATTTGTTAATTCAAAATGGAGATGTGGTCCTGTTGATTTTCCTGTGTTTCCTACCTTACCGATAACATCTTTAAACTTAACGCTGTCGCCCTTAGCAAGAGTAGGCGCTTCCTGAAGATGTGAATACAGAGCCTTCCAGCCGTCTTTATCAACAATGACTATATAGTTACCTTTATCGTCGTCATATCCTACTTCATCAACTGTACCATCAAATACACTGATAACTCCATTTCCTTCTTTACAAGCAATATCAGTTCCATTATGCTTCGATGATGTTATAGAAGTGATGCTTCCATTTCCATCTAATGGCCACCAAACCTCTTTTGTTGCATCTTCTCCAGTGCTCATTTTAACAACCTTGACCATGTCGCCATTCTCATCAGGAACATAACCTTCCTGAATATAGTCTCCACTCACTAAATTTACACTAGTTTCTCCGTCATTAGTTTCTGCTTTTATTGCATATACAGTAACTTTATTTCCAGGCTCACCTTCAACTATTGAAGAAACTACAACGTCTGTTAATGTCTTTCCATCGCTGCCCTCTAAATAAGCATTAGGGTCATCCTTGTTTGTTGTATCAAGATAAAGTGTGTAGCTTCCATTTTCCAGCCCCTCTTCAAAGTCCTTGTCAAATGCAATCTCGTATTCATGTCCATTGTCGGTGAACTTTATGCTAGCTAGTTCAGGATCTTCCTCAGATGTACCAAATAATACATCTTCGCAAGACTCGCAGAGATAGAAATCTGAACCATCTGATGACTTAATCTGTATATCTTTATTACCATTAAATACTACTGAATATATATACCCTTTTTTATTACTTGCTTCTGTTGCTGTAGCTTCCTCAGCCTCAGTTGCTGGTTCGTCGCTTACAGAAGTAGATTCTTCAGTTACAACCGATTCTGTTGTAACCTCTTCTGAAGCCTGAACGTCTTTTGCTTTCTCTGTTTTATCTTTAGTTCTTGGATATGTAAGGAAACAGATTCCAAGAACCGCACACAGCGCAATTGCCACTGCGATAATGATCTTCTTTCCTTTTTTCATTTTTAACACGTTTTTAACCCTTTCATTTATCCCAACCTCGCCGAAGGCTACTGGGCACGCCGCGATATACTTTCTCGGAATGCTGAGGTTCAGCAGCGCCTGCGAATAGTCTTTCTTCTTATCATAACCGATTTTCTTTATAACCTTCTCATCACAAGCAAGCTCAATATCTCTGCAGAGCAGGATGTAAGCAAGCCAAACCAGTGGATTGAACCAATACACTGCTGCGATGATAAATCCAAGTGGCTTTACAAGATGATCACGTCTGGCGATATGCGCCCTCTCGTGACAAAGTGACATATAGAGTTCATTTGGACCAAGTCCTGAAGGAACATAGATCTTTGGACTAATGACGCCAAGAACAAATGCGGTTCCCACTCTTTCTGACTGGAAGACATTATCGTTAAGACGTACTGCTTCAGCAACCAGATTCTTAAGTCTGATATATGCGACTACTGCGTAGACAAGTACAGCAGCAACACCTACCAGCCAAACGATAGAAAGAATGTACATCACATCCACTGAATTCGTGCTAGCAGGAACGCCTGTAGCGTCGCCCAGTTCTACCTCATGAACAGAACCGGTACCCTCTGAATATTGCAGCTGACTTTGAGTAGGAGCCTGAGCTGTCTCATTAATCTTAGCAGTCGACTCTTCCACATAATACTCATCTTCCTCAACAGAACTGACAGTCACGTAGTCCTTAGTTGGAAGTAAGCTAAGCGAGCTTTCAATATTAAATGGAATCGCAAGCCTAATCGCAACAAGCAGCCACATCAGACATCTCACAAATTTCGGCATGTTCTTAAAGGCAAGTCGCACTATAATGCAGACCACAATAAGAATTCCGGCCGATATGCTAATATTCAGTATTCCCGCAAATAATTCCTTCATCACTAATCTCCAAGAATGTCCTGAACTAAGACTTATTCTTTAAACTCATCAATCATCTTCTGGATCTCATCGATCTCACTCTTACTAAGCTTTCTGCCACGAGTAAACGCTGCAAGGAACTGTGGAACGTTACCGTCAAATGTCTTCTCCACAACCTCGTCAACTTCTGCAGCCTGCACCTCTTCCTTCGTTACAAGGGAAGTGATGATCGCATTTTCACTCTTTATGACACCACGCTCTGTGAGTCGCTTGATCACAGTGTAGGTTGTTGCCTTCTTCCATCCAAGCTCAGCCTCGCAAAGCTTTGCAAGCTCCGTGCTCTTGATAGGTTCATTCTCCCAAAGGATCAGACAAAACCTGTATTCACTTTCAAAAACCTTAGGTGTGTTCATCTTATACCTCTTATGTTTCTAATTTGTTTCAAAAAGTTTCGATTTCATTTGCAAGATGAAATCAATTTGTGCACAAAAAAGTCGAACGCGTTAGACCTTTATATCTGAAGTCTAACACGTTCGACCAAACCTGTCAATTATTTATTTATTGTTATATTAATTGTTGCCTCTACATCAACAACAGCATCGTCGTCTTCAATGTCTTCATCTGCTTCATAATTTCCTTCGTCGTCATCGTCGTCTTCGTCTATGCCGATATTGAATAGTGCAAGCGTCTTCTCTCGATTCACGAGCATTCCTATTCCAAATACAAGCCCCTCAACTACAAGCATAGCTGCAAGAATGATGCCAACCCTGGCAGCAATATTACCGATTGGGTTCCTGATCATCTCTCCGATTGCAAATACATCACATAGAATAGATCCAATCAAATATCCAATAGCAGGAATAACAAAATCAACTATAACTCTGCTCTTTGTAAAATACTCCTTAACTCCTTTATTCATATCTATTTCCTCCGTTCAAATACTTAATTACCTTACCGATGTGTTAATCATACCACACCCCCACCGGGAAATTTTGCACAAAATGAGTCGATTTGGCCCTCTCGCCAATCGACTCATTCAATAGGTTTCAGTTTTACTTTGAAGGCGATGAAACGTTCGGTCCTCTGTTTGTCGAACTTGATCATGTAGGCCTGCATGTCCATATCCAGGGCATTGATGGTACCAGGCCCGAAGATCATATGCTCAACTCTAGTTCCTACCTCCAGAAGTTCTGATTTATCTTCTTTCTTTAGATGCTTCGATTCCATGCGAATGAAATCTCTAGCCTCACGGACAAGAGCCTCGTCCGGCTCGTTCACGTAGTCGATATCGCCTCGGTCCACTTCCAGTATAAATCTAGACGGGAAACGTGGTGAGCTGTCCAGGTTCCTTCCCTGAGCCTCTGTCAGATAGAGTCTATCCTCAGCTCGGGTGATTGCAACAAAGGCCAGCCTACGCTCTTCCTCCATGGCAGCTTCAGTGCGCGTCTTCTTGGATGGGAAGACTCCCTCATTAAGTCCGCAGATGAAAACGTATGGGAACTCAAGACCCTTGGCTGCATGAATGGTCATCAGCTTAACTCTGTTCTTCGTGTCCTCTAAATCCGCATTTGTATATAAAGCGATATGCTTCAGGTAACTCTCCAGGTTCGTCTCCTCCCCGCAGGTCACCTCGTAATCGTACACCGACTGCTTCAGCTCCGCCAGATTGTCCAGCCTCTCCTGGCTGCCCTCGGTACGAAGCAGTTCCTCATATCCACTTTTTTCGATCACCTCTCGGAGCAGCTCCGAGATAGGTTTGTCCTCCATATTTTCTTTCAGCCCATCGATCAGGGCGATAAATTCCCTCGCTTTTGTTCCGTTAAATATGGCATCATCTATATGCTCCTTTAGAGCTCGGAAAAGCGTTATGCTCTCCTTCTCAGCAATCTCCTCCAGATGCTTCATCCTTCGTTCGCCGATGTTGCGCTTCGGAACATTTACCACGTACCTGAATGCCAGGTCGTCCCCGCTCACCAGCATTCTGAGATAAGACATAGCCACCTTAATCTCAACTCGGTCGTAGAACTGCACGCCGCTATAGATGGTGTACGGAATCTTGTTTGCGAGAAACGCCTGCTCTATCGGTCTCGTAAGGAAATGGGATCTATACAGGATCGTTATATCGCGGTACTCAGGTTTGCCTGGAGTACCATTTCCCTCTTCAGAAGAATTCACAAGACGTGTGATCTCCGACGCGATAAAATCCGCCTCATCATCAGAATTGTCAGCGAAGTAAACCGAGGATCTATCCCCGTGCCCCCTCATCGGAAGCAGGTCCTTCTTCGTGCGGTTCCGATTCTTATCAATAAGATCGTTGGCTACATTCAAGACCTCAGGCGTCGAACGATAATTCTCGTTCATCATTATGGTCTGAGTGCCCTTAAACTCCTCATCAAAATTCAGCAGGTACGCAATATCCGCCCCGCGCCAGGTATATATAGTCTGGTCCGGATCATCCACAACAAAAAGGTTCCTATGATAATCCGCCAGCACCTTCATCAGGTCGTACTGCGGCTTATCGATATCCTGAAACTCGTCGATCATTATATACATCAGCCGCTTCTGCCACTTCAGCCTGGACTCCTCACTAACCCGAAAAACATACAAAGTAAAGAGGATCAGATCATTATAATCAAGCCCGAAGCACTTCTTCTGCTGATACAGATACCCATAGAAAATGATATCGTCCGTCTTAGTCTTACTAAGATACTTTTCTTTCAGCTCCTCCACCGACATGTTGAAAACATCCTCATAGTAGTCAGGAATCTCGAAAAGCTTCTTCATTTCGATCATATCGCGAGCCTTGTTAAATGGCATATCCCTAAGAGTAAGTCCCCGCTCCTCATATATAATTGCCAGCATGGAATTAATATCAGAATTGTCCAAAACAAGGAACGACTTTGGATACTGAAAAACGTAGCTTTCCTCCTGCAGCACGTTGGCGCAGAAGCCGTGGAAAGTGTTGATATAACCGGTGTCATTATCCCCTGTTAGACGGTGGATACGGGCGCGCATTTCATTTGCCGCCTTATTGGTAAATGTGACGCAAAGTATATTTCCTGCAGGAATACCTACCTCGTTCACAAGGTACGCAAAACGATGGGTGAGGGCTCTGGTCTTGCCACTGCCCGCTCCCGCAATAACCCTGACATATCCCTCAGTGGAAGTCACCGCCTCGCGCTGAGAATCATTCAGGTTCTCCAATATATTTTCCTCAAAATAACCGCTCATATCTTCATTCCATAACAACCAAAAACTACAAAAATCATTATTCCATATCTCCCCTCAAAATGCAAAAAAAATGAGTCAATTCGGCTCAAAGCCAAATCGACTCATTCTAATTTCATTATTTATCAGTCCATACACGGATTGGTTCTACATCGTAGTAAACGATCATAGCGTCATACATATCTGTTGGCTTAAAGTTTATTGTATAAGTGCTCTTCACAAATTTGTACATTATAGAATCTGTCTCACCTACAGAACCTGTTCTAATGTTTGAATTGATCTTCTTACCAAGGTCGCTGTTTGCATCAACCTTACTGAAATCGATATAGTACTTATCTTCAGACATGTCCTTAACCTGATAAGCGATAGGATCATCTGAACAGAACTTTCTGTCCACTCTGTCTCTTGCGCTAGTCTTAGGAAGACTTGTTACTGAATAGTAAGCATCTGTTCCGATAGCGAAGTACTTATCGCCATATTCCTCTGCGAGGAATGTACCAAGAAATGTAGCAACTGATGAATGGTTTCTAGTCATATGTCCGTTGTGGCATCCGATCATAACAGCACCGTTATGCTCTCTCTCCTCAACCTCAAGGAACCAGTCAACGTTAACCTTCATGTATGTATCTCTTGCTTTGTTAGCACAATTTTCCTTTGCTCTGTAGCTTGCAAAGTACTTAAGATTCTCAGCTGCATAACTTGCAAATTCAACTTCAGCAGCTCCAACCTTCTCTGTATAAGAATCCTTATTTGCTTCAATATCTTCCTTAATGTCATCCATTAAAGCAACAGTTGCATCGTAATTTGATGCCTGGAAATCCTCCGAAACTTCGCCCATGAGGCTTACCATTTGGTCTGAATAATCATTAAACTTTGTTTCATCAACTGCCTGATAGAACTGCTCAAGATAAAGGATTGTGTCCTCATCATACTGAATATCCATACCGTAAAGTCTTACCTTGTCATCCTCAGCTGCAGTCTCGTTATAATCATGCATCCACTGAACAAGCTCGCACATCTCATCGGTCTTATAAAGTGTATATCCAAGATGAAGAGTTGCTTCCTCAGCTGTTCCTTCACCACCCTGAATGTACTTGTTTGCTATAGCACATCCACCAAGGTCACCCTCGAGAATGAGAGCTCTAACATTTGTCTTCTCAACCAGTTCCTGGAACACCTCAAGCTTAAGTGACTGGAACTCTTTATTACCATGAGCCGCCTCACCAAGTGCAACGATCCTTGTTCCCTCAGGAATCTCGATACCGTCAATTGTCGTAACCTGAGATTCAAAGTCCTTCATCTTAGCCGGCTTCTTCATCTTAAGCGCCACGAAAATTCCAGCGATAACCACTACTGCAGCAATGATTCCGATCACTACTTTCTTACCGCTGCCGGATTTCTTCGCCTGCTTTGTTTCATTTGTTTTTTCGTCTTTAATCTTTTTTTCTTCTGCCATCTTATTATGTCCCTCCGATTCCTTAATACGAAAAAAATATACAACAACCTAGAATAATATAATTCCAGATTGTTGTAAATGGATAAATCGCAGTCGCGAACGGCCAGCCAGTGGGGACGGTTCTCAGTGGCCGCCCCGCCACGAATCAATAAAAGCAAATTAACGATAACAGTATCATGTAACATATAGTCTTCGGTATCATCAGAATCCCAAGCTTCGGATTCTCCTTCCCGTGCAGCGCAACCGGCAGATAAAATGCAAAGCTAAGAATAACCATCAAAACAATGATCATATAGAAGGAAGACGGATAGTTATTTGCATGACCGCTAATAGTCAAAAATCCAAACACCGTCAGTACCCCAATAAAAATGAAAGGAATATTTCTCAGCACTGCCATACGATGATTCGGCTCCCTCTTATACCAACCGTTAAATGGCATGAACATTATAATCAGTCGAATAATCGTAAGATAAAGAATCCACTGCTCTATCCCAAAATTATACTCCTCCTCGGTGTATTCCAGCGTGTCCCCCATACCAATCAGAACATTATAAAAGAATGTCATGGTGATCGACGATATAAAGGTACCAAGCCCAAGGAAGAAATCCTGCTTCCACATGCTCCCGCGGAATGCCACGATAATTCTAGGGATAAGGTGAAATGCATCTCCAAACACCAGAATTGCAGCAAGCATAAATCCAAAACTGTACCTATATATATCAACGTACTCAGGAATTAGATAAAGATCATCCACCTTAGCAATCCCTGCGTCATACTTTCCCTTCATAATGAAAACAAGCGCAGTGGTATAGACAAGGTAGATTATGCAAAAGATCCCCTCGCCAAGTCTCGCAGCCAGAGGTTTCTCGTACTTAGTCTCTATCTCATTCTCATTTTCGATATTACTTGAATCGAATCTTTTTGATGATTTCTCGTCCATTATTTTTCAACCATTTCTCATGAATCTTATAGTCAGGAATAATGCTGCCCACCTTCGCCCAGAACTTCGGCGAATGGTTCATTTCCAGTCTGTGGCAGAGCTCATGAACCACCACATAATCAAGAACCTCCGGCGGTGCCATCATTAGTCCCACATTGAAGTTTAGATTTCCCTTGGAACTACAGCTTCCCCATCGAGTCTTCTGATTGCGGATGGTAATGCGTCCGTAGGTCACACCCACGATTGGAGCAAAATGCTTCACCCTCTCCGGTATCACCTTGCACGCCTTGTCCGCCAACTCTCTCACTTCTTCTTCCGTCAGCGGTATTATCTCTTCCTCTTCTTTTTTCTCTGCAGCCATCTTCTCAAGATTCTTCAGGATCCAATCCATGTTCTTCTCCACGAACTCCTGAATTTCCCTATTCGGCATCCTGTAAGGCGCCCGCACGACAACGTCATTTGCCCCCTTAACCTGAATGGCCACAGTCTTTCTCTTACTTCTAATAACTCTTATATCCATACGCACATTATAAACCCTATCCGTCAGTTCTCAAAGGGGTCTGTTGCCCTTTTATTTCTCAGGTGTTACACTTGAACCATACGAATAACTACTAAGAAAGGAGTTTGTATGAAACGTTTTATTTCAATAACATTATCAATTCTGTTGATTATAGGAACCATCATTCCATCCCTAATGATGAACCCTCTTGATACATATGCAGCATCAACTGTCACACCAAGAGATTGGAAGAAATACAAATCAACATATTATTACGACACATTAAGTGATGCCGAAAAGGCCGTCTATGACGAATTTGAGATTGACTGTATCGACTTCATCTCGTCAAATAACGATGCCTTCTATTCCAAAGAAAACTATGTCCATATATCTGGAGATTACTACTTTATAGGCGGAGTAAGTCTTCAAAAAGTTGGACTTTTCGACGCAATGAAAATTCTGAGACAGTTCATTTTTGATAATCCACAGTACTATTTTCTTGAACCTGACGGAGTACTCATTTATGGTTCTGGTCTTAACTATTATCTTGCGGCCTGCGTTAATCCCGAATTTGTGGATGGAGATTATAGAGCTGGGGTGACAAATGCCATCTTTGATAAGATAGAAAACTGGGAGTCCCAGGTCGTTGCCGCAGGTCCTTCTGCCTACGACATGGAGATGAAAGCAGATAGCATCGTCTGCGCAAATATCGAATATGATCACAGCGACTATGATCAGAATATTTACGGCGCTGTCTACCAGGGATCATCCGTTTGTACCGGCTACGCAAAGACCATGTCCATGCTCCTAAACGGTGCAGGAATTCCTGCCATGATAGTTCGAAGCAGCAACCACGCCTGGAATCTAGTGAATCTAAACGGCACCTGGTACCAGTCAGATCCTACATGGAATTATAGCTGGAACAAGACAATAGCAGGCGAACCATATGCGGCTGACCTAAACAGTATTTATTCAAATGTTTCAACTGCGACCATGCACGTTATGGATTCCTCTGAATCCCACGACATTAACCTTCCCGAAAAATATCCAGCCTGCAATTCGGATTACAATACGGGCACCGAAAGCGACTACTATCTTGAATATGGTGAGCACTCCAAAACCGTTCGTCAGAAAAGTAATCCAAACTACAAAATGAGCTACTATGACAAAGGATATCTTCCTACCGAGACTGCTCCAGTCGACGTTACGATTCCTGACGGCTCTGCAGACGGAAATAATGGCGGAACCAACAACACCGATAACAACAGCAACAATTCGAACAATACAAACAACAATTCAAACGCTAATAACAGTAACAACACAAACAATAATAACAGTAATAATAACGACGCAAATACCAACAATAATGATAGCGGCTCAAATTCATCCAACACCGGAAGTACTGACAACGGCGCAGCAGCTCCTGCCCCTCAGCACTGCAACGAATGGGTGAATGGACTCTGGTACGGCGCCGATGGTTCACAAACCTACGCCGGTACATTAACATGGAAATGCAATTCCACCGGCTGGTGGGTTGAAGATACCTCCGGCTGGTATCCAGTCTCCTGCTGGCAAAAGATCGACGGCTACTGGTACTACTTCGGCTCCGACGGCTACATGGAATCAAGCTGCTGGCGCGACGGCTGCTGGCTCTCCGGAAGTGGCGCCTGGGAATACGAAGGTACCGCCACATGGAAATGCAATTCCACCGGCTGGTGGTTCGAAGACACCTCCGGCTGGTACGCATACTCCACCTGGCAGAAGATCAACGGCAGCTGGTACTACTTCGGCTCCGACGGCTACATGGTAACCAACCGCTACATCGACGGCTGGTGGATTGGCGCCGACGGCGTCTGCAACTAATCTACTTCCAAAAAAGTCTGGAAAAACCTTTGCTAACAACCACGCAAAAAATGATGCAAAATATATTATTCTGTACTGTACTATACTAACAGTACAAAAAAATAAAGGAACCAATTAGATTACAAATGGATAAAAACATAAAGATTGAAATGCCTCAAGATGTGAGGTTCATAATTGAAAAACTTACAGAAGCCGGCTTCGAAGCCTACGCCGTAGGCGGCTGCGTTCGTGACAGCCTATTAAATCGTAAGCCAAATGACTGGGACATCACCACTTCCGCAACACCATACGAAGTGAAAGATATCTTCAGACGCACCATAGATACCGGCCTCAAGCACGGCACAGTTACCGTCATGTTGAAGAGCGAAGGTTACGAAGTAACCACCTTCCGAATCGACGGCGAATACACCGACCATAGACGTCCTGACGGAGTTACCTTCACAAGAGAATTATCAGAAGATCTCCTCAGACGTGACTTCACAATAAATGCCATGGCCTATAACGATGAGTCTGGCGTGGTAGATCTTTACGGTGGAATCGAGGATCTGGAACAGGGCATCATCCGCTGCGTTGGTGAGCCAGACGACCGCTTCGATGAGGATGCTCTCCGAATCATGCGAGCAGTTAGATTCGCAGCCCAGCTTGGATTTGATATTGAAGAGAAAACCAGAGACGCTGCCGCAAATCACGCACCAGAGCTTTCTAAAGTCAGCGCAGAAAGAATCGAAACCGAACTCACAAAGCTCCTCCTGTCTCCGCACCCAGAAAAGATTGTGGACATGTACGAGCTAGGAATCACAAAAGAAATTCTCCCTGAGTTCGACCGAATGATGGAGACCCCACAGAACAGTCCATACCACAAGTTCGACGTTGGACGCCACACTGTGGAGGTAATAAAAAATGTACCAGCCACGAAGGTCATGCGTTACGCAGCGCTCCTTCACGACATCGGAAAGCCAGACCTAAAGACAACCGATGAACAGGGAGTCGACCACTTCAAGGGCCACGCATATCGAAGTGAGGAAATGGTATCCCCTATCCTCCGACGTCTCAAGATGGACAACGACACCATCCGCGACGTAAAGAAGATCGTGTACTGGCACGACTACGGCATCTCCGGAAAGACCAGCAAGAAGGCCCTCCGTAAAATGCTTAGCCAGATGGGCGCCGAATACTTCGACAGCTACGTAGCTATAAGACGCGCCGACATGGCCGGCCAAAGCGACTACATGGCCGATTGGAAGGCCCAGGTACTTGCTGATATAATCAAAGCTCACGACGAAATAATCGAAGAGGGAAATGCCCTCACCCTGAAGGACCTCGCTATAAGCGGCGGCGACCTGAAAGCCCTGGGCATAAACCCAGGCCCAGAGATGGGAAACATCCTCCGCAACCTCCTAGACCTGGTTCTGGACGACCCATCCCTCAACACCAAAGAACAGCTCACAAAACTTGTAAAACAAGAAAATTAATCAATCTGACACAACTTAACAGCCAAAATAAAAAAGTGCGAGTGAGGTATGAACCTCTCTCGCACTTTTCCCCCCTGCAAATGTTATTCCTTAGAAATAACAATTTTGCCATCAACAATATCGATCTTAACTCGGTTAGAATCGATACCAACAGCCTCTCGCATCTCTGCAGACAGTCTAACTCGTCCAGCCTTATCAAGAATCGAGAACTCCTCGTGAGAATCGTTCTCATCTGAAGAGACTCCAGTTCCAGCACCAAGTCCTGCCTGTGCGACCTCAGCTGCACCAGGAGTAAGTCCCTCCTTAAGCATTGTCTCACCTGCTTCGATCTTGCGGCGATACTCATCCTTCAGGATACGCTCAGAACTAATCTTTCCATCTGAAATCATAACGACACGATCAACTCGGTCCGCCAGACTTATATCATGTGTAACGATAATAATCGTAATTCCCAGTTTTCTATTAATATCACGGAAGAGATCCTGCAGCATGATAGAAGTCTTTCTATCAACCGCACCAGTAGGCTCATCCATGAGAAGCAACTCAGGCTCATTAACAAGCGCCGTCGCAATCGCAACTCTCTGCTGCTCACCACCAGAAAGCATGGTAGGAAATGCCTTCTCTTTATGCGCAAGTCCTACGGCCTCCAGCATCTTCATAGCACGGTCATGCTTCTCCTTCTTAGTGAGTCCTGTAAAAAGAAGTGGCATCTCAACATTCTCTACGACAGTCAGATAATTAAGAAGATTATCCGCATTCTTCTGCCATACAAATCCGATATGATCACTACGGAACTTAGCAAGCTCCTTCTCTGAAAGCTCAGCTATATTCACACCATCATATGCTACATAACCAGCACTCGGCTTATCAAGCGCACCCAGCATATTCAGAAGTGTAGACTTACCACTACCAGACTTACCTATGATCGCAGTAAGCTCGCCACGCTGAATCTCAAGATCAAGACCCTGAAGAGCCATAACCTCGATACCCTCAGACTTGAAGATACGAACAAGGCTGTCACACTTAATGTACGGAACATCCTCATCATCCTTCTTCTCACCGCTGCCTTCACTACCTTCAGCAGTTTCTTCAGCTCCATCTTCGCTATCCTCAGACTCATCATCGGAAAGCTCATCATCCTCTTCGGACTCTGTCTTCTCACCCATTACAACGATCTCTGGGACCTGCTTCTCAGTAGCTGAATTACCATCTTCAGTTTTCTTCTTTCCAAATAACTTCATAATATCTCTTTTTTCTATAATTGTATTAGTACATCGGCCAACTCAGAAAGACGTATATCGTGAGTTGTCATGATTACCGTCAGGTTCTCTGTTCGAGTCATGTTCTTAAAGAGCTCAGCGATATAGATACCTGTTGTTGTATCCAGCGCACCGGTAGGCTCATCGGCAAAGAGAATCGTAGGCTTATGAGCCATTGCTCTTGCGATAGCAATACGCTGACGCTCACCACCAGAAAGCTCTGCAGGGAAATGCTTCGCTCTGTCTGCAAGACCTACCTTCTCAAGAACTTCTTTGATTCGCTCATCTCGGTCGCCTTGAAAATTTGCGGTACGCAGACCAAAGTCAACATTTTCGTAAGCTGTCATTACTGGAATAAGTGCTACCGACTGAAAGACGAAACCGATGTTGTATCTACGGAACTTCTCCTTCTCTGTATCATTCATTTCGGAATAACGCATTTCCGGCTCCCCATTTCCAGGGTTATATATGATATCTCCACCAGTCACATCATCAAGTGTACTAAGGAGGTTCATAAATGTAGTCTTACCGGAACCAGATCTACCCATCAGCATGATGAGACGTCCTTTAGGGAAGTCATAATTTACGTGATCAAGTACTGTCAGTGTCTCACCACTTCCCAGTGGATATGCCTTCACCAGGTCAACAGCTGTCAGAATGTTAGCTGGCATTCCTGTATTCGGTTGTACTATATTAGCATTTTCTGCTGTAATTCCATTTTCCATGTTTATACCTAGTTATTATCTTAAATTTCTACTTTGGTGCAAGAGGGGACAGACCTCGGTGCAGTGGGGACGGACCCCTTTGCACCAACCCCGTTGCACATTAGTCGTCGCCTAGTTTCAGGGCCTCGGTAATGTTGAGTCCTCGAACGATTCGTCTGATCCAGAAGATACATACAAGCACGACGATCAGAAGCGTAGCTGCAAGCTTTATCAGGTCGCCGCCGTAGCTGCTAGTGAATACGCCCATGTTGTGTTTCTCTGGCAGGTATACTGCTGCGAATACTCGTACGAAGAACTTGGAGGCTAGTGTACCTGCAAGTACTCCGGCAAAGATTGACATCAGCGACAGGAATACCTGTTCCATACCGAGCATGCTGTTGATCTCGCCTCGGCTGATACCCATAGCTCGGTAAATACCGAAGAGCAGTTCTCTATCTCTAATAGATGTTATCCAATAGATCATATATCCGATAATACAAAGGATCAGCGCGATAAGGAAATCTGCTGTAAAAAGTCCGTTAGTAATCTGAATGATCGCTGATGACTTCTCGTCCTTGATACTATCTCTCCAGGAGGTCACACTATCGGTATATCTAGTAGGGTTAGTATAGCCCTGCTTTAACATGGCATTTACGATATCTGATTCTCTACTTGAAATCGTTGTACCGTCTGCTGTCTTAAACTTCTCTTTAAGCTCATCAGTCATCTTCACACCGTCTTCAGTGCTTGCCCAAACCTCGTAAGGGAGGACATTGAAATGACTTGTTGCGCTTCCGTAGTTTACAACTGCAAGATAATTCTCTTTTTCAACAAGCTTTGTCTTGCCGCCTTCTACTTCTACGTATTCATATTTATATTTGTTATAGCCTGGCCAAGCATCGGTAATGGCTACAACCTTAAAGTCTGTCTTAGCGTAAGCATCATTTAAACCAATCTGCTTTGGTGGACGCATATCGCACTGCATCTTATCGCCGACCTTCAGATCAAAAAGATCTGCAAGATTCTTAGATATGATTACACCATCGGTCTCTACAGCAAGAGCATTCAGGTAGTTATACCAATGCTCATCTGTGATTCCATCTCTCAGGAATGCTACCTGACCGAATTCCTTAGTATGTACACCCATAAGAGTTACATCTGGTGTCTCTTTACCACTAACCTTAAGGATTGCTCTATCGCTTATAAGAACCTTAGTTACAGCCGTAAAGGTTCCGTCCTCAACCATCTTCTGATACACATCGAAATCTGGCTCGTTGAACTTCCATTTTCTATCCTCAGGTGGTCCAACTATTGTTGCAACCCAGTGCTCCTTGATCCTGATATCAGCACCGCAGGAATACTTAGTTCTCTCTTCCTTGTTTCGGTTAATTGTTCGAGCCATATTCGCATTGAAAAGACTCATGGCAACTGTCATAACCAGGAAGATGGAAATGATACTTGAAGCTTTTCTTGTACGCATGATCTGCAAAAATCCAGCGTAGGTAACAGGTTTGAATTTCTTCGCTCCCATCTTATAAACCAGCTTTACCATGTAGAATATGATTCTCAGCATGAGCATACCACAGGCAAAGAGGAACAGTGTTGAATTGATGAAGATTATAGGATCGATTCCTTCACCATTCAGTACGCCCTTTGAAAGAGTACCAACCTGCTTGTTGTAGTTGTAGAGCAGGTATACTGATACACAAAGCAGAGCAACATCGATGAAGTATTTCTCCCAGCCAGGAGTACTTGAACTCTTTCTGCGATTTCTCTTCTTCTTGAAGTAGAGAAAAACTGGCAGGAGCATAATTACTACTGCAATCAATGCGCCAACTGCACCTGATGCAACCATCAAGATATTAAATCTATAATCTCTAACGCTTATACTTGAAGCGCCAAATGAAAATCCCATGAAGTCTGTTACACCGGCAACCATCTTACCGAAGAGGAAGCCTACTAAAAGACCGATTGGCAGACTCACACCTGCCAGGATAAAGGACTGTATTACGTACATTCCGATGAGCCTTGCTTTTGAAAGACCTCTGTTCTTCAGTGTTGTCAGCTCGCCGTCCTCAGAATCAATTATTCTAAATGCAATCATGCCGATGAAGATCAGTACAAGCACGATAAGTGGCAGCACGATAACATAGAGCATCTGCTCAACAGACTTGCTGTTCTTTCTGTAATCACGAATGATCGGAGTGATATCTTCTTTAAGGCTTTCATCCTTCTTGGAGAACTGTCTTAATATGCTGTCGATATCATCAACTCGACCTGGTCTTAAGTATCTATAATCAAAAGACATATAGAGGTCATAACACATATTTTCCTTTGGATACTTCTTTACGATATTTTCGAAATCCTGCTTATCAAGGATTGCCATGAAACCACAGTCAGCCAGGGAAACCTGCCAGAAATAATCGTTAGGTTTTTCAGTGATGATTCCATTTATATATAGTGTTATCAGCGGTTCATCCGAAGTTTCGCCACCATAGATAAGCTTGTAGAAATTGATGGTCTCACCAGGAACAAGGTTCAGGTAATCAGCTGTGTACTGACTGATGAGACATGGTATAGCATTGTCAGGAATTTCGCATCCTGTATCTGTATACTCGGAGATGTCACCGTAGAGGTCTGCTCCTGCGGATAGGTTATAGTGCTCAGAAAGATCCGCCCCTGTTCCGCCAAGACCTTCTTCGATATATCCGAAGTCGATATGCCCTTTTCCACCGTAGGAATACTCACACTCAGCATTTCTAAAGGTTACTATTCTCTCGGTGTTGATAATTGGTAAGTTAATATACTTATTCCAGGATGCCTCGTAAGCCTCTTCCTCTTTTGTGAAGAGATCTGTTACTTTAGCATCTTCGGAAAGTGCCTCTATATCAGCTAACTTGATAGATCCCTGTCTGTATAGTGTCATCGGGAACTTATGAGTTTTTTCCTGGTAGCTTGTGAATCCTCTCTGGATCAGCTTAGCACGGGAGCCCTCTCGGAACATCATTATCATCGCAAAGATCATAATGATCGCAATGTTTCCCACCATCAGGCACAGATATAACTTATATTTATTAAATATTTTTGTGATTATATATCTTAGCATTTCTTTTCTCTTACTTTAGTACTGTATCGCCTGGTTCAAGGCCATTTAGAATATATTTAACACTTGTTGGAGCATCAGGATTGAATACATCTACGTATTCCTTAACTATGTCGCCATCCTCAAGCTTCCATACGTAATACTTCTCTTTGCTACTAAGCTGAGTTACCTCAGTTTTCATTGCTGATGCAGGTATAAGAACAACATCCCTTACATCAACACTATTGAATTCCAGTTCTGTCTGCATGATATCAGTCTCAGTGAGCTCTGTATCCATTTCTATATAGAACTGCTTTACAACATTCTTGTTAAATGGCATCGAATTGGTTATATACGGCTTGCCGTCATCTGTAAATAGTGTGAATCTTGCTTTATCACCATTCTGTCCGAAGCAGGTACCTGTCCAGGATTTATCCTTCTTCTTAAGAGTTACGGTTGAACCTATCTTAGCGTTCTGTGGATCCTTGGTTCCTGAACCCATGATAGCCAGAAGCTTTGTTCTTCCAGTGGACGGACCCATAAGCTCTTCTGTCATTACGAAGGAATCCTTCTCAACAGCTCTGTCCTCAGCGTACTGAATATATGATATACGTCCTGGGCTGGTTGAGTACTCAACATAGTCAGACATTCCGTCCATGTCCTTAGTACCCTTTTCCATCTTAGTATATTCAGCGCTCTTTATTGCTCGCTGAGCTGAGTATTCAGCACTCGCATAGTCCTCTTCGTAAGTCAGGATATCAAGATCACATTCTTTACGTTCTGCATAGTAGAGATTCTCACGAATTGAATCCGTTGCTGTACCTACATCATCAGGATCAACTCGGTCGGCTCCTCGAATTTCTGTCTCAAGATCCTTCTTGTTATACTCATATTCTCTGTTAGCCTTAGTTCTCTGCTGATCAAGATCAGCTATATCTTCTTTTATCTTATCAAGCTCTGCTCTTCCAACTGATGACTCAACTGAGAACAGCGCATCACCTGTGGTTGCCTTTCCTGTGTCGTGAAGCTTTCTATAAGTTCCGGCAACATCTGCGGTGTAAAATTCATAATATGGATATGCAAACTCTACTATCTCAGTAGACTGGGTTTCTCTGTAATCTCCGATGGAAGCAACAGCCGTGTCATAGTTCTTTGGAACAAGAGCATCATTTCTATAGAAGACCAACTCTCCCTCTTCAAGACCGGACTTTACTATGGTGTAATTACCGTCTGAAGCTCCAACCTCTACAATTCGTTTTACGTTTGTATCGCCTTCGCCCTTAACATATACATAGTATTCACCGTTGTCGTAGGTGAGGGAGTCATTACCAACTACCAGCTGAGGTGCGTTGTCCTCCTCCATGAAGAAGAGTACTACATCCACGCCCATTGTAAGGGTTGCACCAGGTGCATCATATGCCATAGGCGGATACTTCTTCATTGAATTAGCATAAGAGATTTCCTCATTTGAATACTTATGCTCAGTTATATCGACTTCTTTACCGTTGATGAAGGCCCATTTGCTTTTATACTCTTCAAAGTTGTAATGACCCATGTTAGTATCATCAGTCTCTATATAGAGGTCATTGTAGTCTGAAATAACTGCTATATTTTCATATGGCTCTATGGTATTGGTCTGAGTCATATCCTTGATAAATGTTACTCTACCGGAATGTGGTGCGACGAAGGTAAGGTCTGCATTCTCTTCCTGAATTTCAGCTATAGAATCTCTCTTCTCGCTGATGGAGTTATCTATTACTGCTAGATTGTATCTTTGATTTTCCTGCTCAACCAGAATTGCAAGAGTCTTTGTATTTATTCCTTCTGAATTCTGGAGATACTCCTCAATCTTTTTCTCGTATCCGAGTCTTGTTATAGTCGCATCTGAAATGTTCTTAGTTTTTGTTCGTTCTCTCTGAAGGGATGCGATCTCATTTTGCAGTGCAGTTATCTGGTCTTCCTTACCATTAGATACTGCTGTTGCAATAACGTCGCCTTCCTTTACGTAGTCACCAACACCAACATTCACCTCTGCAAGAGTTGTTGTCTTTTTCGCAAATACTGGATGCTCCCTGGCAACTACTATACCTTCATACTGTGTGATATTTCCAACTCTTCTCTTTGCAACTGGACGGTATGCATTTACCGCTGCTACTGGTTCCACAAGCTCGGGAACATCTGCAGTGGTATTTCCACATCCTGTAAATGAACCGAGAGCAACAAGTACTTCAGCCATTACCAGAACAGCAGCTGTGCGGATTCGAGTCTTCTTCTTAAATTTTGCAAGTATTCCTTTTTTCATCGTCTTCTATCTTCTATATGCTTAAATGAATTACCGAGATTCTTTGATTCCTTTAATTTGGGATCGAAACTGTGTCGCCTTCTTCAAGTCCTGAATTAATTACTGCGTAGAGACCAACCATCTGATCTACATCTACCTTTACAGCTCTGATGGATCCATCTTCCATCTCTTTATATACGTAGGTTTCATCTTCGTATATGATAACGGCTCTCTTATCTACGTAACATACATTCTTAAGTTCTGGCAGCTCTTTAGTGATCGTCAGGGCCTTATCTTTTATTCTGTCGTCTCCTACTATCTTAAAGTAGATCTTATCGCCAGTAACAAGCTCGCCTTTACTTGCATCACCTGAACTTGCTGTCTCTTCTTTATCATCAGCTGCATCCGTAGGTGTTGCAACACTCTTTCCTGTTGGATCAGCTATAACCTCAACTACGTATTCACTAAGTGCATATTTTGCATCGAATCTGTCACCTACATGGAACTCAACATCAGCATCGAACATTGTCTTGCTCTTATCCATATTAGGCTTATCTGACTGATCTAATATGTAATATCCATCATCTGAACTAACCTTAATGATCGGTGCTCCGGTAACAATGAATCCGTCTTTAACTGAATCATTTACAAAACTTACAACACCACTGTTGGTTGCTACGAGATTCATGTTGTCATAGGTTTCTGCTACGTCTGAAGCATATTCATCAGCCAATGTGATCTCATCATTTAGATCGACAATCTCATCATAGTAGTCATAGTTTTCATCCAGCGCTTGTAGATTTCTATAATGCTCTCTTCTGAGACTAGCAGTGGTTTTAGAGGAGGACCACTCTTTACTCTTCTTCTCAAGAACCTCTGACGAAAATGTCAGCAGCGTATCGCCTTCTGAAACTCTGTCACCTTCTGAAACCAACACCTCATCGAACTTTGCTTTGTAGAGCATTTCGATCTCTGCAAGTTTTCCTTCTGTGATTGAGTAATTCATTTCCTCAAAACCAGACAGTTCTATGTCGGCTTTAAATGTTGGTGTAAGATCTCCTCTTTCTACAATCGCTGTATCTCTTTCCTGTCCTGTATAGGAAACATCTACAGGCGGACAAAGGGGATCCATATCCGAGTTACCGCATCCTGTGGTAGCAAGCAGTGACACGAGAAGAAGTCCTGCCAGGACTCTCTTCCCAGGTTTTACCTTAGAAGAGGTTGATCTGACAGAACTCGTTCTTCTCTTTTTATGACTATCATACAATTGTCTACTAATTAATCTCACTTTAATTCGTACTCCAGTTATAATATTCTATAATTGAACCATCCATGGCGTTCACAATAACCTCTGCGCCACTAGCAGCGTCATCCGGAAACATCGTAAATGTCCAGCATGGAATATAAGTAAAATCATTTGTTGTTGGATCATCTGAATAAGGAGCGTATGAAAGATATACGTTTTCTATAGATAAGCCCTTCGAATTTAATTCCATTTTATTCTTATCAAACTTCTCTGGAAGCTCAGCTATAAGACTTTCAGTTATCTTTTCGAAAGGAAGCAGCTCAACATCTTCCTTAACATCATTGATCGTCTCTGTAATTTCCAGATCCATTCCGTAGAAGCCTTTGCTGGTATACTTGATAATTCCTGTATTAGGTGAATAAACACTTATTCCGTTATATACATCGTTTCCAGAAAATACATCGCTGCTAAGAAATACTGCGTAACCATCTGTCTCAAAGTTTGGCTCCACAAGATTTTCTTTGTAAGCTGTTGAATCACCAAGTACAAATTCTGCGATCTCAACATCTTTATCAGGATGAGCATCCTTAAATTCTTTATAAAGATCCTTCTGATTCGCCAGGATGTTATAAGCCACATTATCTCCATGTTCTTCGTGAGACTTTAGAGTACTGATATAATCCGCATCTGAGAACATGAGAATTGATGAACCCTTATCAAATGTCATTCCACTATCCATTATGTAATAAGAAGTAGAACCAGCCATTACCAGATAATTAAAGTCCAGTGCAGTATATAGCGATGAATCCTTAGTTACCTTCACCTTGCCCTTCAGCTTCAGAGTATTCTCGAGAAAATCCTGAGCCTCATTATTTACATCTTCTATATTCATATCGCAGGCATTTTCTATATCAAGAGACTGGCCCACATAATTGCTATCACTTGTTACAAGAAGAGTCTGGTAATCTTTATCAGGGAAGTATTCCTTAATACTTATAGGCTCCATAAAGATCATTCTTTTATTTGATATATAATCAAATGCGAGCAGCAGACCAAATCGTTTTCCGTTATACTCGCCTTCATACATATGGACGTAATAGTTTTTCTCGTCTACCCACTTGTATACTTCTTCTGATGCTCCATTTATTATGGAGTAATCTGGCTCTATATAAGTATATTCTTCTGCATCCTGATTTATCTCAAATCGTTCATGTTCATCCATGAAGGATCTGTACTTATATAGTAGTGGTATATAATCTGTATCATTTGTATGTTTTAACTCTTCTATCTTTTCAGCTGTATCTCCAAAAAGAGCCTTTACTATGGCGTCCTCATCAGCTTTTCCATCGTCAATTGACGAAGCATAGTATACGTTCATTCCATCTTTTTCAGGAGTATTCATAGCGCAATCTGCCTTGAAACGAACTCCGTCAATAGTAAACTCCTCTTCCCAGGATACTCTACTACCGAAAAGATCTTGAAGGGAACCTTCTGCTGCCTTCCTGCTCTGAATTGCATCCCCTTCTGTGCCCAGATCATCAGCTGATACCACTGAATCTGGATCATTTATGCCATAATCATCAACAACTGGCTCACTGCCTCCGCAGGCAGTCACACTAAGACACATTATAGCACTGAGACTTGTACATAAAAACCTTCTAAACTTTATATTTATCATACCTTTTTCCATATCTTTCCTAGATTATGAGAAATGGGCCCTATCTTGTACAGTACTCTGCCATCTTAAAACCGCTTTGTATACAGATTGTATCTAAATGTTAACATTCTAAAAAAAATATCGAAAAAATATCCAAATATCATCCCTAGGGATGATGTGCTAAATATTTCATTGTGATATTATTCGCTCATAACACAGAGTTTGGAAACTGTGACCTATTATCAATTAATGGTTTAGGGGAGGATGAAAGGATGAGAAAAAAAATATTAACTATGTCTTTGGCGCTGGCGCTCTGCATGGCTGGATTCACAGCATGTGGAAAGGTAGAGGATAAAACTACCGAAACCGAAACTGAGGCTGCTACAGAGGCAACTACAGAAGCTTCTGCTGACACAACCGAGGCTGCATCGGCTGGTGATTCTGACAGCGATTCTAGTGCTACAGTAGATGGCAAGAAGGTTGAGACACCACTTGCAAATGTAACCTACGACGATAAGATATGGACCCTCGATGAGGAGAACAAGACTGATACAGATGAAAAGACAAGTCTTAAGTTCCAGATTATGGATGGCGAGGATATCGCTTGTCAGGTTGAGGTTTATGCTGGTATCGTTGATTGCCTTTCTTTTAGAGATAATCTTTTCAGTTATGGAATCGATGAGAAGGAGTTCGCTGAAGGTAAGGTTGAAACTACCAATATTGGTGGTGTTGACTGCATAAAGTATGAAACTGGTTCAACACGTATTTTCACAGGACGTGTTGAAGGTGCTGGTGAAACAGTCACTGTTAAAGCTTCTTATGACTGTGACAATGAAAATGTTCAGGCTCTTATTGATGGTATCGAATATAAGGTCACTGATACTGGCAACACAGATTATCCATGGTATTGGGAAGGCGAGCCTTACTCAACAGCTTCTGCCAGCGCAACTGTTGGCGATCTTACAGTCAATTCGAACTTCTTAAAGATGGACGAGCCATTTGTTACTCATGAAACATTCAATCAGGAAATTGCAGTAACAGATGATAAGATTTATATCCTTGAGAATGACTACATAAGATCTTATACACTTGCAGAGACAGGAATCGTATTTGATACTGAATACGCACTTGACGCAAAGTACTCAAGCATGAACTCAACTGACGACGGACGTATCTTCCTTTCAAGTAACGGCAAGGAGCTTATCGAGTGGAAGGACGGTGAGGTTGTTAATACATATTCTGGCTGCAAGAAGACTTACGATATCAGCCCTGATGGATCTTGGGGAGTTGGATATTTCGTAGCAGCTGACGAGTGTGAGATTGTTTCACTTAACGGTGACGGAACTTCTACTATAACACCTGTTAGCTTTGGAGAGGTTAAGTCTATTAACCGCGTAAATGTAAGCAACGACAAGATCTTTGTTTGCGGCGCACCTAGCGACGAAGAGAGCGAAGCTTCACACATCATCGCTATCTATAACAAGGACGGAAGCTTTGATAAGATCCTTACAATCACAAAGGATGAGGAAACAGTTGGTGTTGGTAGCGTTACTTTCGTAGTTGATGCGCCTAACGGCTACTTCGCAATGGATGGTAACATGAGAACAATGCCTTACTGGTCAAAGGATGGTACATACCAGGGAAGACTTGAGGACAGCGATCTGTTCGGAACAAACTACCCATGGTTCAGTGCTAGTACATATCACAACGGAAGCCTCTACACTGTAATGACAGAGCAGCGTGCAGATAAGTCTGCTAAGGAAGTTATAGTCTTCCAGGTTAACGGCTTCTAATGAGTCAAATCAGCTCAGAGCCAAATCGACTCATTTAAATAATAAAGAAAACCCGGCGAGAACTTTAAATTATTATACAGGGGAGAATAGTTCTCGTTGGGTTTTTTTATGTCCTGTGCTATACTAAAATGTGCAGTGGGGACGGACCCCGCTGCACATTATTTCTTTTGAAATTGAAGGTTACAAGAAATGATCAGAATATTAATAGTTGAGGATGAAAAACCAATCTCAGATCTGATGGTCATGAATCTGACCATGGCAGGCTACAACTGCACCGCACTATATAACGGCCGCGAAGCCGCAGATCTTCTGGAAGAAAATCAGAACTTCGATCTTATACTTCTGGACATCATGCTTCCAGAGATAAATGGATATGAACTGATGGAGTACATTCGACCTATGGGCATTCCAGTCATCTTCATCACCGCCATGGCGTCCCTGGACAACCGCGTAAAGGGCCTCACCTCAGGAGCAGAAGATTACATCGTGAAGCCATTTGAAATCGTAGAGCTGCTGGCCCGCATCAACATCGTGCTCAGAAGATACAATAAGACTGAAACAACTCTTCAGTATAACGATATCAACATAGATACAGAAAACCGTGTGGTAAGAAAAGGCGGTGTGGAGATCAAACTCACACCAAAGGAATTCGACCTCTTAGTCCTGTTCGTGCGAAATGTTAATATCACACTTTTTAAGGACAAGATCTTTGAAACCATCTGGGAAACTGAATGGCAACCTGAGTCCAGAACTGTAGATCTGCACGTACAGCGTCTACGTAAAAAGCTGGACCTGAAGGACAACCTGAAAACCGCATACAGCACAGGCTACCGCCTGACTACATAAAAATCAGCCTTACGGCTGATTTTTTATTCCGGCAAAAGAACAATACTGTAGGAGTCATCGGTCTTTTGATTGCATATCAAATACTTTACCTGATCGCCACTACTGGTCGGAGTCTGCATCATAGAGAATACATCATCTGGCTCAAATACATCAAAGCCATCTACATACCTGGCAGCTGTCTCTATATTCATTTTTTCTTTCTCTTCATTATTCGCGGATGCAACTCTAAATGCTGTCGCCACATCTCCATGAATTTTTACCTGAGTTGCCCCGTTATCATATGTATCAACATATTCTCCAAAATAATAAAGAAGATATGAACAGTTCGACATTCTCGGCTTAAAATCTTTAAGGCTGGTTCTGATCTCATCATCTTCTGCTACACCAAGTCCTATGGACATGCTTGCATAAAGAATATCTCCCGACTCAGTAATAATAACTCGGTGGTACTCCGTGCCGTCAAACTTAGTAAGTCGTACATCCCAGAATATAGCAGCATACGAAAGGAAGGTTGAATCCAGTGCACGGTAAGGGATTGCTGACCATGTGTACCACGAATCAAAATCTCCAGACAGACTCTTAGGATATAGACCTTTCATATAGAGGGTATCTATACGATTGATGGTCAGAGTCTTGATTCCAAACTCTGTAAGCTCGCAGGCGCCTTCACTAACGCGCTCCACACTACTCTCCCATGTTCCAGTAATAAGCTGAATACGTTCCTCGTTAGTCAGCTGTCTGGAAGCATTCTTAATGATAGCCTCAGAAGGTCCCGAATAATACTCAGCGGGAACATCTTTCACCACAGAAAGCTCAGCCTCATCATCACGACGAAGCTTCTCTCCTGGCAGCCATATGGCAACTACTGTAACAGCCACAGCCACGATCACCAGTATTAAGTTTTTGATAACATACTTAATCATATATTTTCCTCAATGAGTCAATTGGGCTCAAAGCCAAATCGACTCATTTAAAATGTTACGATCATTTTTGTGCCTACTCCAAGCTCACTCTCGATGGAGAGATCAGCTCCATGCTCCTTCAGGATTGCGGCAACCAGGGACATTCCAAGTCCCGCTCCGCCTTCCTGTCTGGAACGTGATTTATCTACCATGTAGAACTCATCGCAGATCCTGTCTATATCTTCCTTTGCGATACCGATACCCTGGTCTTCTACAATGAATTGGTATCTCTCTTCATCGTTCTTTGATTCTTTAGGAAGCTTCTTTCCTGTGAAGCGAATGATTTTCTTTTCGCTATTCTTATCATTTTCCTTTGAAGTATCATCTTTATTAGAATCTGCATCCTCCTTGCTCGCCCTATCTGTATCCAGGGATGCAACCGTTGCCTTCCTTGCGTTATCAAGAAGATTGATAAACACAGTTTTAAGAAGGGATGCATCACCAACCAGTGAATCATTTTCGAAATCAGCCTCAAGACTGATTCCTGCTTTCTCAATAGAAGGAAGTATAGTCTCAACAACCGCATCTCCCAAAGCCTGAGTATTAACTGGCTGCTTTGGTATCTCTCCATCCTTCAGATATATAAGATCAAAAAGGTGCTGGGACATCTGCTCAAGACGCTTACCCTCAGAGAAGATATAATTTGCCGCCTTCACCTCTGTCTCACGAGGAAGCTCCACTGATCTTATAGTATCAGCATATCCGATAATGGTAGTCATAGGAGTTTTGATCTCGTGGGTGAAGTCTGCTACGAACTGATCCCTGCGGTGGATCATATCATTTAGCTCATCAATATGGCCCTCAACCGAATCTGCCATATGGTTAAACTTTTCAGAAAGCAGACCAACCTCATCTCGGGAGCGTACCTTGCTTCTTGTGGCAAAGTTACCTTCCGCAAAATCATCAGTTACCCGGTTCAGCTTCTCCAAAGGTCTGGTAAGCAGCAGGCTCAGAACATAAACCAGAAATCCGGATAGCGCCAGAATAACAACAATAAAATATCTGAACATCTTTATGTTGTTGTTGATTATAAACTTCGTATCAGTGATATTTCTTTTTGTAATGATGGCTATCTCTTTTTCTTCAACAAAGATGGCCGTAATAACATATACAAATGAACCCTGCTTTTCCAAAGCAACCTCGTATCTCTTTCTTCCGCTTTCTGCAGGCTTTCTAAGAAGCTTCTTTGGGATTGTATCTTTCTTGTTCGAAGCATAGATAAGCTCTCCCTCATATCCCACGAAGAGTTCGGTATCAGTACTGAGCATACCTGCGGTTACCTGATCCGAAATATCTGGTAGTGAACCTTTAACACTTTTCTTTGGATTATTAATAATATCGAGAAGTGAATATTCGACGACGGACTCGATCAGATTGTTCTCAGTAACTGCATTCTTGATCTGCGCATCCATCATAAGACGATTCTGTCTAGACATAATAAGATACCCTGATATGGACAGGGTTATGGCAATAATAATGATATTAACAAGAAGCACCTTGTGTCTGAACTTCATATCATTTCCAATCTCTAGAGAATCTTTGCCTTCATAGTATAGCATCTTTGTATAAAAAATGTATCACTTTTATAATTCATTATGGCGGATGATACAAAATTTATACAATCACAATTTATACTGACATATCATGTTGAATAATACATCAAAATGGGTGTATTATATTATCTGGGTGAGGGAAATACAATGACAGGAGCTAGTAATGGCTGATTTACCAATTAAAGACAAGATTACTTATGCAGCACTGGATCTTTTTTCCCAGAAAGGATACGATTCTACCACTGTAGACGAGATCGCAGATGCAGTTGGAATGAAGGGTCCGAATTTATATTACTATTTCAAGAAAAAAGAAGACATATTACAGAATATAGCATCAATTGCTGATGTTCCATATCAGGGAATGTTTGGATACGATAATGATGCACCTATCTGGATACATAATGGCGAAGAATTAAAAGAATTCTCCTGGTTTCTCGTAAAGCATACTATGGATGACGAATTAACTGTAAAGCTTAGAAGGTTTTGTACCATAGAACAATTCCGCGACAGTGAAGTAATTCATAAGCTGGCAGATCATCAATATGAAGTAGTATTAAATCTTTACATCAAGCTTTTCTCAGATATGATAAAAAATGGTAAAGCTAAAGACTGTAATCCTAATGCACTGGCTTTACAATTCACTGCTCCTATATCTATTCTTATTCAGCTAAGCGATAGACAACCTAATCGAAGAGACGAAGCGATGGACATGATGAATAAACATATGGATTCCTTTATTGATACCTATATCATAAAGGAATAAAAACAAATCTTTGTATCACGAAAGAGAGTAACTAATGACCTCAATGACAGTTAAAGAAAAGATTCTACATGTAGCTTTAGATTTCTTTTCTCAAAAAGGATATACCGCAACAACACTTGATGAAATTGCTGAAGCCGCAGGGATGAAGGCACCTAACATATATAATTATTTTAAAGACAAAGAAGACATATTAAGAAACATACATCTAATCGCAGATGAACCATATCAGGGACTTATCGGATATGACCAGAAAATGCCTATCTGGATTCATAACGGTGACGAACTAAAACAATACACCAAATATCACGTTAATCATACCATAACTAACGAAACAATAGTAAAGCTCAGAAAGCTTTGCACCATAGAACAGTTTAAATATGATGAGCTAGCAGAAAAAATGTCCGCGCATCAGTATGATCTGATAAATGCTCTTTATGAAAGACTTTTTAACGAAATGATAGATAAGGGCTCCATGAAACCTGGGGATCCTAAAGTGAGAGCATTACAGTATTCTGCTCCAATCACGCTTCTCATTCAGCTATATGATAGAGCTCCTGACAGAAGTGATGAGGTCGAGAAAATGCTGGAAGACCACCTGGATACTTTCATAGAAGCTTATTGTGTTAATGAGTAATACATACTAATTATTTTGAATAAACATACGAAAAAATACCCTGACAGTTTAAATGTCAGGGCATTTTTTTGTTTAGCTCGCGGTCATTTACCACGATATTACTTTTTGATGTGTTGATTGCCAGCTCCAGTCGATCAGAGAAGCCCGTCTTCTCCAACATGTGGCGGATGTGAGTCTTCACAGTTGGAACAGATATGTTAAGCCGCTCCGCAATCTGCTCGTTAGTGGAGCAGGTTACAAGTTCGCGAAGAACCTCCAACTCACGTTCCGTAAGCTCGCCCTTTGTGATGTTACCAAGACGAATGTCGGTGGTGTCATCCAGATAAATGCTCTCACCAGCAACAGTCTTGTCCATCACGTCCACAAGAGACATCTCCGCATACTCCTTGTACCAGAAGCTTTCTACGCCAATCTCCCGAGCCATATCCAGCCACTTGGCTTCCGCCGTAGATGTAGCAAGGATTATCTTAATCTCAGGGTGACGATTCTTTATGATACCTGCTGCGGTGAGTCCGTCGATGCCCTTACGCATCAGAATGTCCATCACCACCAGATCAACAGGATTCGTTTTCAAATATTCAGCAGCCTCTTCAGCTGAGGGAAATGAACGGACAAGCTCATATTTATCTGAAGTCTTAACTGTTGTTTCAAAAAAGCTTCGAGTTATCATGTGGTCGTCAACAACAACTACGCGTATCTTCTCAGACAACTTTTTTCCCTCCTTTGTAAAGTCAAATGTCATCTCAGATTTCACCTATCTAAGATAACTTAAGTTTATCACTCATCCCCACCTTGCACATCATCCTTAAGGATGATTTTTAGCCTAAATTCTGGCTCTGATTCAATATACATTTCACCATTCATGTTATCCACCATGTGACGCAGAGAAAGAAGGCCACCAGTTTCCTTAATGTCATCCTTTGGTGGTTCACCATTATTCGTAAGTTCCAAAATTATAGTTGAATCTTGTCGCTGGATCAGGACCTTTACTTCATCACCACCAGCATGCTTTATAGTATTGGCTGCACATTCACCGATAGCCTGTCCCAGTATATTTCTGATCTGAGTAATCTTATCTGCATCAACTCCAGCGCCTCTTATATCAAGAAGCATTTCGCCCTCAATAGAAACCTTTACTCCAACACCTTCAGCCATACGAAGACCGTCCTGGTAATGATCCCTCTCCTCGTCTATAGCCTCACTCTCACTAAGAAGGAAACCATTGGTGTACTTAAGACTCTTTAACAGCTCCTCTTCACCATCCATATGTCCTTCCAGATAGGATCTGCTCTGAAGGAGCAATGCTCCCAGTCCGTCATGCACAGCAACTCTCGCATCCAGCAGCTCCTGATCCATAAACATATCCGCAGCTCGAACCTGGTACGCCTTCATACGGTACTGCACATCACGAAGACGAGCATTCTTTTCCTCCAGCTCCTTCATCACCTGTACCTGGTCAGTTACATCGAAGGCTTTAATCTCGTCATAACATTTGTCTAGGATGAGAAGCTGGTCCTTTTTAAATGATATATACATGCCATCAGCTGTTCGAAGTATGTATCTGTCACCCTTCATTTCTCCGTTAGTGGTAACAAAGTCCCAGAATTCCTTGCCATCGCTCAGCCTTTTTCCCGTCAGTTTCTTCGCGTACTTATTCATCTTCAGATTCGAAAGAGCCATCGACTCCCCACGAACCAGGATCATGATTCCTGCAGGTAATTTATCCATAGCCTCTTTAATAGAAGAACGGGTGATCCTTGTCTTTCTATACTTATAGATGACGCGGGCTCTGATCACAACAACGATGGTCGTCAGTAGCTCCATTCCTACGATGGCTATCCAAGGCAGTCGCATAAAAGTGCCGATCATCCAGTTCACCTCACCCGTTTCAGCCACATCATATTCAGCAATTACATCCAGAAGACAGGTAAAGAAGAAGATACCCCATATTAGATTTATTGTATCAAAGGTTCTCCTCTGCCTTATCGAAAGGATACTTAGCTCAATCTCAAGCATCATCAGTGCCAGGGCAACAATGATAAGTGTTGTTCCCAGAGGAGTTAGAATTACACTAAATAAACTAGCCATCTTCCCCTCCTCTCTGAGCGCTGACCGTCACGTAGAGTGACTCGCCCTCACGGTCTGTAGTGATATCCCAGCCGTCACTGACCATGTCAAAATCCTCAGAATAATCCATGATCATTCTGATTCCGTCATCACTGATAACCACCAGAAGCTTTGTTATATCGCCAATCACCTTTTCAACCACCAAGAGAAATGTATCATACAGCGAAAGGGTATCGAAGTATGAGAAGCTGCCACCAGACATATTTTCAACAGAACCAAGCACGCCAAGATAGCCCGTGAATCTTATCATCTCTTCGATGGCAAGATATATCTCACGGGAGCTTATGCTCTCATCCTCACTATATGTTAAAACAAAGTTGGATTTCCTTTTGACAAATGCATTCAGCAGACTTACGATAGCCACCTTCTCACGGAAGTCTTCGTCCCCTGGTTTCATCCCCTCCAGGATTTCTTCAATCTGCTTCTGCTCCTTATATACAGAAGTTGCGGCCTTCCCATAAACTAAGTTTCTTGCATCGATTCGGGACCGCTCCTCCTTCTGATCGTGCTCATACTGGATCAGCTTGTTTTCAAGATCCAGAGTTTCATTTGCTTCCTCAAGAGAAGAATTCATCCTGTTGATCTCTGATTCATCCACAGTCCAGAAAACATTTCCTCCCCTTATCTGCATACCAAAAAGCTTAGTGTCCTCATCCAGGTAGACTGGGGACTGAAGAGCCCACTCCATCTGCTCCTGGTTAACATCTATCGGCTCATCAGTCTGATATACGCTGTCAAAATCGCTGCCAGTAATAACAGCGTGAATGCTCATCTTGCTGAAGATACCTGGGTAATCCTCATTGTAGGAAATGAGTCTGTTACGAAGACAGATCTCGAGAATAACTATCAGGGCAAAAACATAAACCTCAGGTTCATGATACATTCGCTCCAGGCCCTTCGCCTCCATGACCGTGCCGATTTCATTTACCAGTGGAACAAGATTAAGCGGGATCAGGATATAAACAATCTTTCGCCAGTTGCTTCTCTTCTTCGTAATCCACACAAGATATACGACACCAATAATAACCGCAGCACCAACCCAGGCGTAAACTCCATAGAAAAGCGGACCATAGGAATAAGTGCCTGTGCTGCCTATAAACTTCGATAATGGAACCTTCGGGATAAATGCAAGATTGTGAATGTCATTTGTCAGGATTCCGACTGAAAGCAATACAGAAAAGATAACGATAAAGATGGCCGCCTGCACTCTTCCCGTCATCAGCGGCTTACTGCCCTCGTCATCATAATCGGTGTTACCAAAGGAGATGGCTGAAATCAGGAAGAAGGTCGGGATCATAACAATTGGGATGTAGTAACAATACCAACAGACTCTTAGTGCCAGCACCGAATGAACAATACGATACCTTATCGTTCGGGTGACGATGTAAAGAATCATAAAAAGAGCCTCCACTATCATATACCCGCGGGTATATGATGGCAGAAGCCTCTCATAAACAGACCTTATCCAGAAAACGATAAGGCCTATAAGTATTACAAAGTTTGCAGTAAAAGCAAATGTGTCAAACAGTTCAAATGGGGTCGAATCAAATGCATGAAATAAGCCCGCAAGTAAGAACAGCGCCAGAAATATTATAGTATATCTCCTTAACCTCTTCTTACTCACCCCTTATATCCCCCATGGTGCTGTGGGGTCAGTCCCCATTGCACTTTAGTTTGTCCCCACTTGCACATTTTGCATCATTTTAGTATGCGCGTCCGAAGTATACCATCTTCTTGGCTGGCTTGCCGCAGCATACGCAAGTATCAGAAAGCTGTTCCTGCTCAAATGGCATACATCTTGTTGATGCGCCTGTCTCAGCTTTTATATTCTCTTCGCACTCTGTCTCACCACACCACATAGCCTTGATGAATCCTGGCTTATTGTTGATGATGTCAACAAACTCATCCCAGTTCTTTGCTGTATATGTGTGTGAATCTCTATGTGCTCTAGCTGCCTCAAGCATATCCTTCTGGATAGTTACAAGCAGCTCTTCTACCTTAGCCTCAAGCTCGTCCATGCTAATGGAGATCTTCTCACCAGTATCACGTCTTACAAGTACGCACTGGTTGTTCTCGATATCACGAGGACCAACCTCAACTCTAAGTGGGATACCTCTCATCTCGCATTCAGCGAACTTAAATCCTGGTGACTTATCAGAATCATCAACCTTAACTCTTGCAATGTTAGCAAGCTTAGCACGAAGCTCCTCAGCCTTCTCAAGAACGCCTTCCTTCTTCTGCTGAATAGGAACGATCATAACCTGAGTTGGAGCTACCATTGGTGGAAGCTTAAGACCGTTGTTGTCACCATGTACCATAATTATAGCACCGATAAGTCTTGTTGTAACGCCCCATGATGTCTGATGTACATGCTTTAACTGATTATCTTTATCTGTAAACTGTACTCCGAAAGCCTGAGCAAAGCCATCACCGAAGTTGTGGCTTGTTCCTGACTGAAGTGCCTTACCATCATGCATAAGTGCTTCGATAGTATATGTAGCAACTGCACCAGCGAACTTTTCCTTCTCAGTCTTCTGTCCCTTTACTACTGGGATTGCAAGAACCTTCTCACAGAAATCTGCATATACATTAAGCATCTGGATAGTTCTTTCCTGAGCCTCTTCAGCTGTAGCATGTGCTGTATGTCCTTCCTGCCACAGGAACTCTCTTGAACGAAGGAAAGGTCTTGTCTCCTTCTCCCAACGAACAACTGAGCACCACTGATTGTAAACCTTTGGAAGGTCTCTATAAGATGTGATGTCCTTCTGATAGAAATCACAGAACAGAGTCTCTGATGTAGGTCTTACACAAAGCTTCTCCTGAAGCTCGTTAAGTCCACCGTGAGTTACCCATGCAACCTCTGGAGCAAATCCTTCAACGTGATCCTTCTCCTTCTGAAGAAGTCCTTCTGGAATCAGCATTGGAAGATATACATTCTCAACTCCAGTCTCTTTAAACTTAGCATCCAGCTGCTTCTGGATAAGCTCCCAGATAGCGTAACCAGCTGGCTTAAGTACCATAAATCCTTTAACACTTGTGTAGCCTGTAAGGTCAGCCTTAACAACTACATCTGTATACCACTGCGCAAAATCCTCTTCCATAGAGGTAATTGCTTCAACCTTTTTATCTGCCATTTTTTTCTCCTATATATTCAGTCCAGCTCCTTGCAGCGAGCAGCCCCTGCTGCTCCCTTCCAGGAGCTTTGTGCCTTCGGCATCTACCACTCAACCTGATCTATAATGTCAAATGCCATTCCTTCCGGTTCTCTATGTAAGAACACTTCTTCACCGGTAATAGGATGAACAAATATCATCTTTGTTGAATATAGACCAATCTCATTCTTCTCTTTATTCTTAGCGCCCTTATTCTTGTTTCCGGCACCCTTTTTACCATTTGCACCCTTTACGGGACGTGGATGCTCCTTCACCACTCCGTACTTGGTGTCGCCCCAGATAGGCGCACCTTCGGCTGCCATCTGACAGCGGATCTGGTGATGTCTTCCAGTAACAAGCTCAACTAAAAGATATGAGATAGGACCTTCATCTGTATCCAGCTCGTCAAGCACCTCGTAACGGAGTTCTGCGTACTTGGCACCCTTCGTACCTTCTGGAACCACCTTCGTGACATTTGACTTCTTGTCATGAAGGAGATAGCTCTTAAGAGTTCCCTCCTCATCATTCATAAAGCCGCGAACTACCACCTGATAGAACTTAGCTATCTTGCGGTCGTGAACCATGTCGGAAAGCTTGGCTGCAGTAGTCTCATCCTTTGCAAAAAGAATGATTCCCGCAACTGGCCTGTCCAGACGGTTGATAACAGCCACATATGGCTCTTCAACTTCCTCTGAACTCTGCCCCGCCTCCGCAGCTGCCTCACACGCCTTTTCGTAGAGATACTCCTTCACAAGAGTTATCATGTCTACGCCATAGGTTTTGTCCAGCTGACTTGGTACACCGTAAGGCTTTATACACGCTATTAAATATTCATCTTCATAAACTATGTCTAATTTCATATATTATTTCTCTGAGAGAAGCTTCTGTACAGAAACAAGACGTACACAGATTGTAAAGAGCTCTGCAGCAAGCTTCAGATCTTCATTCTTTGGATATGTAGGAGCGATACGAATGTTGCTGTCGTGTGGATCCTTGCCATATGGCCAAGTAGCTCCAGCCTTTGTCATTACAACTCCCGCCTTCTTTGCCTTATCAACTATATCCTTAGCACAACCATCAAGAGAATCGAAGCTGATGAAGTAGCCACCATTTGGCTTTGTCCACTCACCGATACCAAGACCACCAAGTCTTGACTCAAGAGTATTAAGTACAACCTCAAACTTAGGTCTGATGATCGCAGCATGCTTCTTCATATGCTCTGTCATTCCGTGAATGTCACCGAAGAAACGTACGTGACGAAGCTGGTTAACCTTATCATGACCGATTGTCTGATGTGTCATCTGCTTCAGGATATCCTCCATGTTGTTAGGTGATGTAGCAAGTGCAGCTATACCACTTCCTGGGAAGGAAATCTTTGATGTTGATGCAAACTTATATACAAGATCAGGATTACCTACGCGCTTGCACTCAGCAAGGATCTCAACAAGGTAGTCCTCCTTATCTTCATAAAGGTGGTGAATACCATATGCATTGTCCCAGAAAATTCTGAAATCATTTGCAGCTGGCTTCAGTCTAGCGAAACGTCTAACAGTCTCGTCAGAATATGAATAACCCTGTGGGTTTGAATACTTAGGTACGCACCAGATACCTTTGATTGACTCATCCTCAGATACAAGCTTCTCAACCATATCCATATCAGGGCCTTCTGGGCTCATAGGTACTGGGATCATCTCGATTCCGAAATACTCTGTAATACCAAAATGTCTATCATAGCCAGGTACAGGGCAAAGGAACTTTACCTTGTCCAGCTTGCACCAAGGAGTATTACCCATGATACCATGAGTATATGCTCTGGCGATTGTATCATACATTACATTTAAAGAAGAGTTACCATAGATAATGATGTTGTCGGGGTTGTTCTCCATCATATCTCCAATAAGTATCTTTGCCTCCTCAATACCAGTAAGGACACCATAGTTGCGGCAATCAGTCCCATCTGCGCAAGTAAGGTCTGCTTCTGAATTAAGAGCATCCATCATTCCCATGGATATATCAAGCTGCTCCTTGCAAGGCTTTCCTCTGCTCATATCCAGGTGAAGATCCATATCCTGGAACTTCTTGTACTCTGCCTTTACTACGGCGAGCTCTGCCTCAAGTTCTTCTTTTGACATTTCTACGTAAGGCTTCATCATTTTCCTCCTTAAATGAATTAGAAAATTCGTAAAAACACGGCTTTTCGTGCACCTTTCAGTATTCTACCACAACTACTTTTCATTCGTAAATATACGAAATCTAAAAAAATCATCCAAAAATAGCCGAAAAATAAGGCAAAATGCAATCTAAAAGGACAGGGATAAAACCCTGTCCTTTAAATCCATAATATTAAAGTACTGATTACTGCATAGCACCATCAGGTCCAAGATAGTAGCCATCGATACTTCTGTTAGTTACCATGTAACCACTACCATCGAAGTAGTACCACTTGCCGTCAATCTTCTGCCACTGATTTACTGGGTACCAGCCTGATGAATCAGAGTACCACCAGCCAGATCCATCACCGTGCCAGCTTCCGACTCCTTCGTAGGTCCAGCCGCCATTTCCGCTGAGCCAGTAACCGTTAACCCATTCGCTGGATGCCATATGGCCATCACTGTGGAAGTAATACCAGGTTCCGTCGATTGCAGCCCAACCTGTGATCATATATCCATCTTCGCCAAATGCGTACCATTTGTCGCCTGATTTTAACCAGCAATTCTGAGCATAGCTGCCGTCTGAAAGTGAGAACCACCAGCCTCTGCCATCGTTCTTCCACTCACCCCTAACAGGTCCGTTTGGCTGTCCACCGCCTGATCCAGAACCACCAGATGATCCACTTGATCCAGAACCGATGCTGTCTCCACTCTTCAGCACACCTCTACTCTGAAGTCTGCTGTAAATCTCACTAGTTACACCAACAGTAAATGTTGTTGTTACTCTGTCAGATCTTCTCTGAGCTGGGTTAGTAGCTTCGTATGCACTAAACTCCTGTGACCAGTAGTAATAATAATTTCCAGCATAGTAAACCATACCGATACCAACTGACTTCCATGAAGCCTTATCAGTTGACTTTAATCCATAAAGGATATTATCTCTATGTCCGCTTGAACGCATCCATGAAGACTTATCCATATCATCTGAGTTATTAGGATCGATGTCCTTGCTCTGGTTGTACATAACGCTAAATGGAGTCTTCTGTCCATAAGCGATGTTTTCACCCATAGCCTTGCCACTAACTGTGAAGCAGCTTGTTCCATCTGGTCTTGTATGAGCTCTTGAATTATCGATCTCGCTATGATTATATGCAGCTCCGATGACAGCCGACTCTGCAGCTCTCTGCATAGCAGCTTCCATAAGATCTACATCCATTGTTACTTCGCAAAGACCATTCTTTCTTCTCTCTTCATTAACGTAATCGAGAACCTCATAACAATAGTCATAACATCTCAAAGCAGTGACTGTAATATAAGCATCAGCCGCATCAACGGACTTAATGTTATACTTAGGAATGATCACTATACCAAGGATCATCATCACTGTGAGAATCAGCGACATAGCTGTTCTCATGTGTTTGTTTTTCAACATAAACCGCACCTCCAAGTAATACTAAAACCTCCGGAAAAAAGCCCCTCAAAAGCCTACTAGCATTATAACGTATATGCCCTCTCTTTTCTATAACAAAATGCAACAAAAGTGAGCATTTTTTATCGAGCAAGCACGAGGTATACAAAATAAGCCGCGTAGCACAGAAGCATTATTAATCCACCAGCTCTTCCCAGTTTTTTGTTCTTAAAAACAAGAACAAAAAGTAGTATAGCCGCAAAAAGCGCCACAAAACCATCAATCATGAAGTTGGCACCTTCGCTCATATATGGAAGTGGAATAATAAGGGTTGTAAGTCCTAAGATAAAAAGAATATTGAATAGGTTACTACCTACAATATTTCCGATAGCAATATCTGCACTACCCTTTCTTGCAGCAGTAACAGAAGTCATAAGCTCAGGAAGAGAAGTTCCAAGAGCAACGATGGTAAGTCCGATAATTCTGTCAGATACTCCGAAAAGTCTGGCGATATCAGCAGCACCAGCCACCGCAATCTTACTTCCAAGAACAATAACGAAAAGACCACCCAGAATAAAGATCGGAATCAGCCACAGCTTAATGTCCTTAACATTTTCGCCCTCGCCCTCAGAATCTGTATGCTTTGAGTACCAGATAAGGTAACCCATGTAAGAAAAGAGCGCCAGCAGGAATATGATTCCTGTAAGTCTTGTAAGCTTTCCGCCTATCATTCCCCAGGCTACCATAACAATAGTAGAGATAATGACAAATGGAATATCTACTTTTACTGTTGCCGGCTTAACTTTTAGAGTCGTTATCAGGGCGGTTACACCAAGGATCACCCATATATTCATTATATTGCTGCCGATAACATTTCCTATTGATATACCGTTGTTACCAGCAACTGCTGCGCTAAGGCTGACAGCTGCTTCAGGCGCACTGGTTCCCATAGCAACTATGGTAAGTCCGATAACCAGCTCAGGCACGCCCAGCTTCTTTGCTACAGCAGCGGCGCCATCGACGAAGAAGTCGGCACCTTTGATGAGCATGATAAAGCCCAGCACGATCTTAACTAAACTAATAAATATATTAAACAAAAGAATTCCTCCATGAACTTCATTTCTCATCTATTCACGGTTGACTCAAAAACACTCTTAAGTCCGCATCGCATAACGCTTATTCTTATGCAAGCATAAATAAGCTTATATGCGATACTCTACTGCCTCCTTCGGAGGCACTTAATCGTGTTTTTTGAGTCACCTGCTTCGCAGGTATAATACGAATTACGTCTGATTGGTTGTTGCCTGCAAGCAGTCACAACCAATCATCCATAATTCGTATTAACCGTGAATAGTAACGTCCACTGCACATTTTACACTACCCACTTGACGTAAGCAAGGTGTAGTGTTATACTTCGATACGTTAACGCGCTAAAGTGTCACGTATAAAGCGTGAATTCATGCATATAACTAAGGAGCAAGTAAAATGATTGCTATTATAAAAAAAGATACTTCACCTGATGAAATATATGAACTTACCAAATGGTTCGAGGCCGAAGGCCTTAAGTGCGATGTTTCAAACGGTGATTACCAGACTATCATTGGTCTCGTTGGCGATACATCAAAGATCGACCCTGAGCTGATCGAGTCTCTGGATATAGTTGAGAGCGTAAAGAGGATCAGTGACTTTGATGATTCCTCAAGTCCTTCCAGAGTGATGGGCGACTTCAAGCGTTCTGGTGTAAAAACTGTTGGTATTGTTGGTCTTGGACTTATTGGTGGTTCCTTTGCAAAGGCTTTCAAAACCCACAGTGATGCAAAGGTTCTTGGATATGATCTGGATGAATCCATAACATCTTTCGCTAAGCTGGATGGAACTCTGGATGATATCTTAACAGACGAAAACATTGGGGAATGTGATCTTATCATTCCTGCTCTATATAATCAGGCAATAATCAATTTTGTAACAGAGAAGGCTCCACTCATTAAAAAGGGTGCACTGGTACTTGATACAGGTGGTCTTAAGCGCCGCATCTGCAAAGAGTGCTTCCCTATAGCTAAGCAGTACGGATTCACATTTGTTGGTGGACACCCAATGGCTGGTAAAAAATTCTCTGGTTACAAGTACAGTACAGGCAAGCTTTTCAGAGATTCATCCATGATCCTGGTTCCTGAAGATATCAGAGATCTTAATCTGTGCAACCACATAAAGGATGTACTGGCACCTTGCCGCTTTGGAAGTGTAACAATCTGCTCTGCAGAAAAACACGACCAGATGATAGCATTTACCTCGGAAATGGCACATATAGTTTCAAATGCTTACATAAAGAGCCCAACTGCAAGAGAGCATGCAGGTTTCTCTGCTGGAAGCTACAAGGATATGACCCGAGTTGCATGGCTGAACGAGGAAATGTGGACTGAAATCTTTATGGAGAATAAGGACAATCTTCTCTTTGAGCTAGATACGATCCTTAAATATCTTGAAGAATATAAGACAGCACTTGAAGAAGATGATGCTATAACTCTGAAGAATATTCTTAGAGACGGAAAGCTGGCAAAAGAAGAAGTAGATGGAATATAAAAACAAGGGTACATATCACTGATATGTACCCTTTTCTTATTAGTCATCATCTTCGTTTAATGTTTCAAGTATGAAGTTGAAAATTATTGATATAAAATATAGAACTGCTCCCACAATATACATATAGAAGCCAATTCCCGGACAGAGCACACACTTCATAAGATCTGAACCCGGAACTCCATTTTCCTGGCTGGATGTAATAAATGAAACCCAGCTGTCTTTCAGCTCGTTGAATCTTCCAAGTGTATCCCTTATAGTTGGAACCTTTGTAATAAGGAAAAGCAAAACTACTGCAATAACTAATCCAAAAAATCGGATTCTTTTCTTTTTATTATCGAAGAATGGCTGTCTCTGAATATTATCCTTGAAGCCAAGGAGCATCAGAAACAGAACTAAAGCATAGTAAACAAGTAAAAGAAACGCTGGAATTATTCCTCCTATCCTGATACCGCCCTTAATGACCTCGATCAGTGCCTTAAAGATACTAATACTTCCACGATCAACCTCGGTTATCTTTACATAGAAACTCACCCAGCTAAAAAAAGTCGCTGCGATCAGAAGAGCTCCGCCTCCCAGCGACATAATCCCACATGCTCTGTAGGAACTATCTTTTTCATAAAATGGTATACCGCCACTCGCTTTTTTACCATTTCGAGTCGACATACACGCCTTCCTCTCTAAGAGTCTTGAGCTTGTCCTTAACCATATCCAGTTCTTCGATATATGTCATACCGAACCACTGCTCATCCGTTGGAATACATGTAACACTGCCAGCCTGTCTCGTAAGGATATCCTGAATGGCATCGGATATAGTCTCTTCGAAGGTAAGAGGATTTGCAGCAACGCCCTCCTCAAATCTCTTCTTAAAGCTCACCTCTATATCGTCGATAAAGCCTTTTCCGAAGGCCCAGAGATTCATAGATGCCAGTGCACCCTCAGGAATCTCGGTATAGGTCTCTCCACCATCAAGTGTAAAGAAGCCCTTTCCTTCTTCCAGCTTAATATTTTTTCTCTCATCTATTCTAACAAGATTATTCTCGCTGTCAACCTTACAGATTCCTCTTGATACAGTTCCTGTAGGACTAAGTGTCTTTACAAGATCATAGCAGATACATCCGTGATGAGTTCCATCCTCACCCTTGATACTCTCCAGGAAGTTATAAGCTGCTGTGTAGGCGCCTCTTCCATAGAAGTCATCTGCATTTATTGTAAGAAAACTCTTTCCACGAAGAGCTTCTCTTGCGCTCCAAAGTGCATGAGTTGTTCCCCATGGCTTAGTTCTATCTGCAGGAACATCAATATCTCCTGGATAATCATTAAGCTCCTGATATACATAGGTTACAGGACACTTAGCGCTGATTCTGTTACCGATTGCTTCCTTAAACTTATCTTCAAAGTCTTTTCTTATGATGAAAACAATCTCAGAAAATCCGCATTCAAGAGCATCATATACTGCATAGTCCATAAGTATATGATTTGCATCGTCCACTGGGTGGATCTGCTTCAGACCATTAAATCTGCTTCCTAACCCTGCGGCCATAACAACAAGAACAGGTCTCTGTTCGTTATTTCCCATACTTTTATCCCTCGTATTTGTCTTAATACACAAGTACAACGATTATTGTTCAGTAGTCTTTTCCTCTGTGCTCTCTTCAGTGAGCTCAGTATTTACTGCATCTTCATCTATTATATCTTCTGCATCCTTATTATTCAAATAAACATTTATCTCATCCTGAGTAAGCTTCTCGCCGCTGAGGATTCTGTTGATGATAGTTGTTCCATACTCAACATCCTCATCATTTGGAAGCATTACATAAAGCTCCTGAGATCCAGTTGAATAACAAGTCTCTGTTGAATCATTTCCTCCAACGCTGTATGTGAGAACCTCCCAGTTACCATCCTGAAGAGTACTCTGAACAAGATATCCGATATCCTCAGTTGTCATATCTGTCTGGAAGAATCCATCCATAGTTTCCATGATACCGCTGTAATTCTTAAGAGTGCTTGGAGTCTCAAGCTTTTTGATAGTAGCCTTGATAACCTGCATCTGGTTACGTCCACGCTGTCTATCACCCTCTTTAAAGTTTCTTGATCTTGCGAATCCCAGAGCTTCCTCGCCATTCAGGTGATTGATACCCTGAGTAAAATGATATGTTCCCTCTTCTGTTTCCGAAGTAAATGCCATCTCAGAATCAACATCGATTCCGCCGATCTCATTTATGATTCCCTGGAATCCAGAGAAGTTCAGTTTAACATAGTAGTTAATATCAACATTGTAAAGCTCCTCAAGAGCATTTTCTGAACAATCAACACCGTAAAGTCCGGCATGTGTAAGCTTATCCTTCTTACCCTTTGAAACAGAAAGTGGTACATAGTAATCTCTAGGTGTAGAAACAAGAAGAATCTGCTTTGTTTCATTATTTACAACACCGATGATGTTAACATCGCTTCGGCTCTTTGCACTAACAGTACCGAAGGTATCAATACCGCTGAAGTATACAAGGAAGTGATCCTTATCAATAACAGTAGCTTCCTCTTCTTCGATTTCTTCAACGATAGTATTCTCCATAATGATCTTCAGATTATCAGAATAGTTGATATTCTCTTCTGAAGCGCCTTCATACATAATGAGTGACCCTGCATTAATTATGAAAGACTGAACCTCGCCATTTTCATATGCAGCGATAAGTTCAAAGATAGATTCATATTCCTTAGTAGTAATAGTAGCATTTACATCAGCCTCAATCTTGCTGATAGTCTCATTAATATGCTCCTGATCATCAGTAAGAGAAAGACCAAATGTATAGCCATTCTCAATAGCTTCATTAATTGATGTTACAGTATCATCCTTTGATACATAAACATTTATCTCATCGACCTCGGTGGTTATACCAGTAACCTCATTCATGGTCTTGATAGTAACAACCAGATAGTAGATGCCAAATGCCATCATAATACTAATCAGTATCGAAACGACTATCGACACTATCCTGGTAACTTTCTTCTTTTTAGTAGAAAGGAATACACACAGTGCCACAAGGATCAGTATTACAACCCCGGCTCCGACTCCGTATCCTACTGGAACGAAATTTGTTGATAATGCAAGGTACAGAACAATACCAGAAAGTATTAGCATGATACCTGCGAAGATGTAGCCCATTACTTTAAGCGCTTTCATAAATTCTCCTCTGAATTCTTATAATTTTTTATCCGCTCTTTTAAATAGTGTATCTATGAAAAGTGAATATTTTCCGTAATATTAAATCAACCATATGGCATAATACCACAAATCAATAAAATATAAAACATTTATTGATTTTATCCACTATGTATCTTATTCTATCTATGTATTTTTTATAAATATTCATTTGTACATATTGGAGGATGCTACATGAAAGATATAGCATATTATGCGGATCTGCTTGGAATTGACCTAAGTGAGAGCATGATAGAACAGTTCAACACTTATAGAGATATGGTGATTGAGAAAAATAAAGTAATGAATCTCACTGCCATAACAGATCCTGAGGAATTTGCTCTCAAGCATTTTGCTGACAGCCTGTCACTAATTCCCGCAGCCGCTGCCACAAATATCTTTTCATCAAAAAATGTCAGCATGATCGATGTTGGTACAGGAGCTGGCTTCCCAGCTATCCCTCTAAAGATAGCATGTCCAAACATTCAGCTAACACTTCTTGATTCACTAAGTAAGAGAATTAAGTTTCTAGATGATGTTATCACCTCTATTAATCTAAATGGCATCACAACTATACATTCCAGGGCAGAGGAAGGTGGCAGAAATAAAGACCTTCGAGACAACTTCGACATCGCTGTGTCCAGAGCCGTAGCAAGTCTCAATGTACTGACAGAGTACTGCCTTCCATACGTAAAGGTAGGCGGCCTCTTTATATCCTATAAATCACAGGACATTGAAGAAGAGCTGGAGTCCTCAAAGCGTGCCATAAAGCTGCTGGGCGGAGAGCTTGAAGATGTAATAAACTTCCAGCTTGCAGACAGCGACATCAGCCGCAGCTTCGTACTCATTAGAAAAACTAAACCAACTCCAAAGGCTTATCCAAGAAAGCCTGGAACCGCAAAAAAAGAGCCTCTTTAATTATTTGAGGCCCTTTTTCTTTCTATAATTCATATATTTTTCGCGCTGTTTCGCTTCTATCTGATCGTGCTTATTCTTGACCTCTTTATAGCGGGTCTTGCTAATTGGTGCGATCTTTTTTATCGCAAACACACGGGTGGAGCTATCTGACGCTGGCTTAAACTTTATGGATGCCAGCATATTTCCGTGTTTAAAACATCTACCTACTGCATACTCAACGCCACTGGTATTCTGGAACCAGTCAATCCTCTTTGTAGTCTTGCCGCCGCAACGGGAACATCTGACTGTAAGAAGATCCATATCATCCATGGCTTCCCCTCGGGAATCAAACTCTCCAGATATATGATCCAGCACCTTGTTATGAAACTCAGTTATGGATTCATCCTGATTCTTTGGATGACGGTAGATATCAAATGTAAATTTTTCCTCTATATTTCCGAAGTGTCCCTTCTGCATGACCATGGCCGTATAGTACGCATCGTTCACCGCAGCATGGAACGGACGACTGTGCTCAATCTTCAGCTTCTCAACTGCCTTCTCAAGTTTGCAGATACTCTTATCCTTTGAATACTTCTCAGCATAGATCTGCTGTATATCATAAAACTTCAGTGGGAAAGGAAGCTTCTCCATCTTATAGAAGTCCATATTAGTCTGAAGATAATTTAGATCCGATGGTCCCCAGGTACAGAAGGAATATGGCACCTTCACGGTAACACCATCCTTCACCTCTATGGATTCATCTGTCTCGCACCAACGAAGGAATTCTGTACAGGCAGTCCTGAAGTCGACTCCATTTTTCCTTAGTTCCTTCTCGTCGTAGTTCAGAATAGTTCGTATGTATTTGTGAAGTGTTGGATATAGCTTCGGCTTTATGAGGCGGCGGAACTCATCAATGATATGATAATGCTCGTCCAGCTTCACCGCGCCGATCTCTATAATCTCAAATGGCATTCTGGGATGTTCGCCAGCCTGCCCGATAGGGCTCTGGTTCCACTCCAGATCAAACACAATTATGTTCATAATCACTCCAATGAATCACTTTTCAAAAAACTGACTCATATTCTAGTCTTACATGTTCAGATATAATAATAACATATTTACGTCTGCTGGGGAAACACCAGATATACGAGATGCCTGACCAATCGACTCAGGTCTCACTGCCTCCAGCTTCTGTCTAGCCTCGATTCTAAGGTTCTTAACCAGACTGTAATCGATATCAGCAGGAATCCTCTTACCTTCCATCTTAAGGAAATGGTCCACCTGCCTCTGCTGTCTTTCGATATAACCCTCGTACTTTATAGAGATATCGATCTGCTCGATGATCTCTCTTGTAAGAGGAAGCTCCGGTCTCTCAGTATCCAGCTCAGTGATCAGCTCATAACTGAACTCCGGTCTTCTTATTATATCTGCAAGAGAAACTGCTGTATGGATCGGCGAGCTGTTATGCTTAGCCAGGAACTCCTGGTTCTCTTTAGCCGCTCCGATCATAGTAGCCTTCAGTCTTTCAATCTCTGAATTAATGATTTCTCTCTTCTTACAGAAACTCTCGTATCTCACATCATCTATAAGACCTACCTCGTGACCGATATCTGTAAGTCTAAGATCCGCATTGTCCTGACGAAGCAGAAGTCTATACTCAGCACGGCTGGTCATCATTCTGTAAGGTTCCTTGGTCTCCTTTGTAACAAGGTCATCAATGAGCACGCCGATATAACCATCGGAACGAGAAAGCACAACTGGCTCCTTACCCTGAAGAAGTCGGGCTGCATTTATTCCTGCAATAAGTCCCTGAGCACCAGCCTCTTCATAGCCGCTGCTTCCGTTGATCTGTCCAGCAGAGAAAAGTCCGCTAACACTCTTAAACTCAAGTGATGGCTTAAGATCTGTAGCCGATATACAGTCATACTCGATAGCATATGCAGGTCTCACAATCTTAGCATTCTCAAGTCCTGGCACCGAATGTACCATTCTATACTGTACGTCTTCAGGCATTGAAGAAGACATTCCGTCCAGATACATTTCCGTTGTGAACTCACCCTCTGGCTCAACAAAGAGCTGGTGGCGGTCCTTATCTGGGAACTTCATTATCTTATCCTCAATAGAAGGACAATATCTTGGTCCCGTTCCCTTGATCACTCCTGAAAAGAGTGGTGAACGGTCAATATTTTCCTTGATTATATTATGTGTTTCCTCACCTGTATAAGTGAGCCAGCAGGATATCTGATCTCTCTTGATATCCTCCTCAGTATTTGTGAAAGAAAATGGCTGAATCCTGTCGTCACCCTTCTGCTCTGCCATCTTCGAATAATCGATAGTCGTACCATCAAGTCTTGGTGGCGTACCTGTCTTAAATCTCCTAAGAGGAATACCTCCTGCCTCCATAGAGTCCGACAGATGATTTGCCGCCATGAGTCCATTTGGACCCGTATATGTTATGGTGTCACCGTAGATGCACATGGCCTTCAGATAAACACCTGTACAAAGTACTACTGCTTTCGCATGATAGATAGCACCGGAAAATGTCTTCACGCCCACTACCTTAACTGAGCCCTTCTCTGACGCATCTCCACCATCTGTACCATCAACCGCCTCATAGATCAGCTCCGATACCTCGCCCTGTCTAAGTGTAAGACGTGGCTCCTTCTGAAGAGTGAGTCTCATCTGCTTTGTATATTCGCCCTTATCAGCCTGAGCTCTGAGACTATGAACCGCAGGACCCTTAGACACATTCAGCATCTTAGACTGAATATAAGTCTTATCAATATTCTTGCCCATCTCGCCACCCAGCGCATCAATCTCGCGCACCAGATGTCCCTTAGAGCTTCCACCGATATTCGGATTACAAGGCATGAGAGCAACACTATCCATACTAACAGTAAAAAGGATAGTTTCAAATCCAAGCCTTGCCGCTACAAGTGCTGCCTCACAGCCAGCGTGTCCCGCTCCAACTATTACAATGTCATACGTCTCTTCTACGTTCATTTCTTTGTCCTTATTTACCCATGCAGAACTCACTGAAGATCTTATCAGCAAGATCGTCCTGCAGAGTTTCACCTATTATATCACCCAGCGACTCATATGCCGCCATAAGATCTATAGTAAGGAAGTCTTCACCCATACCAGCTGCCAGACTGTCCAGCACTCTGATGAGACTATCCTTTGCCACCATCAGTGCGTTCTTATGTCTTGCCCTGGTAATATACACCTGATTATTATAATCGATATCATTACTAAAGAACAGCCCTCCGATAAGAGCGGTCAGTTCCTCCATACCCTGGCCTGTCTTTGCCGAAGTACTGATCACGTGATAACCCTTAACGCTGGCCTTCTGCATACTTTCATCCAGGTCTTTTTCTTCTATTATATTATCTGCTATATTTTCAGCGATATCACTCTTATTAATAAGAACGATAACTTCTTTACCGGAAAGACCTGCGATTATCTCTTTATCCTCATTGCAAAGTTTAGAGGTTCCGTCCAGCAGCATCATGATCAGGTCTGCAGTCTGAATCGCATCCTTCGCCTTATCCACACCAATCTGCTCAACCTTATCGTCAGTCTCTCTGATACCAGCTGTATCTATAAGTCGGAGCAGCGCTCCACCAATATTAACATATTCCTCAAGAGTATCCCTGGTAGTTCCCTCTATCTCAGTAACGATAGCTCTCTCCTCACCAAGAAGAAGATTCAGCATAGAAGACTTTCCAACATTTGGTCTTCCGACTATAGCTGTCTTTATTCCCTCTCTCAGGATCCTTCCCTGCTCTGAAGTAGATAGTAGCTTTTCGATACGAACTCGAAGAGCCTCTGTCTCCTGCTCCAGCTTCTCTCTATATTCTTCATCTAATACATAATTCTCAGGATCATCAAGAGCCGCCTCGATAAATGCAGTGTGATAAAGAATCTTCTCACGAAGACTAACCACCTCATCTCTTAGCTTACCCGACAGCTGATTGATCGATGTACTAAGAGATCTCTCCGTCTCCGCATTGATCACATCCATAACAGCCTCAGCCTCAGTCATATCTATTCTTCCACCGAGAAATGCTCTCTTTGTAAATTCACCTGGTTCAGCAACTCTGACCCCAAGCCCCACAAGAAGATCCATAACACATCTCAGTGCATAAGGACCACCGTGAAGATCTATCTCAACCGTATCCTCAGTGGTATAAGTCTTAGGTCCCTTCATTACAAGAACGACAGCCTCATCTATGACTTTATCCCCGTCACAGATACGGCCAAATGCAGCAGTAAAGCTTTTCATCTCTAAGATGCGCTTCTTACCCACAAACACTTTATCGCATACCGCCAGTGCTTCTGGTCCACTCACTCTTATGATTCCGATAGCCGACCTTCCAAGTCCAGTGGCCACGGCGCAGATTGTATCGCTCTTATACATCTACAAACCTTTCTTTAAATAAAAATAAATCCGATGCCTACTGCATCGGATGTAAACGGGCATAAGAAAAGGCCAAAAACCTTGCCTACACAAAGTCCTCAGCCCTCCTGGAGTGGGCCGCCGGGGGCTCGAACCCCGCACACCCTGATTAAGAGTCAGGTGCTCTACCAAATGAGCTAGCGGCCCGTAACATATTTCATACTTAAAAGATGTTTGCTCTTTCGAAGTACTAGGAAAGTATATTACAATAGGTTTTTATTTGCAACCGATTTTTTTTATTTTTTCTGTTTTCGTACAAAATTTACAAAAAATACTCTAAATTTGCAAACTTTTTAAAGGTTTTGTAAGTTATTTACGAAACAATACTCTCCAAAACCTCTCGATTTACAGGATAAGGAACCTTCTCGATACGTTTAGGATCAGCCAGAATATCCTTGATAGAATTCTCAACCAGAAGGCTATACTCCATATCTCCTATTCCCTTTATGTCGCAGCTTCTTCCAAGAAATGCCTTAAAGTCCTCCATAGATGCGAAATCCATAGCACGAAGCAGCTTCTTCTGAGTATCCTCATCGGCAAAGCTAAGAAAACCTGGCTGGAATATTCCAGTTGCAGGACCATGCTTAATACCAGCCTGATAAGTAAGACGGTAGCTAAGTGCATGAGGAAGAGAAGTTCCAGTTATAGCTATAGCCTCTCCAGCAATATTAGAAGCTGTCAGCATATCACTGAGAATCTTAAGATCAGTAATCTTATCTGCCTCAGCCTTATCAGGATCCTGAGTTCTCTTTACAAAATCAGATACATTTTCTATATGCTCATCCTTGGTATATCCAACTTTTCTCTTACCAAGAATAACATCCTTGCCGCGACTCCACAGCTTAAGTCCCTCAATTACAAGAGCCTTGCTCTCAGTTGTAGCCTTAGTATTAACATAGCTCTCTACAAGATGGGACATAGTATCAATTGCAGTATTTCTAAGAACGCTTTCAGGTGCATACATGAGATATCTTGGATCAAGAAGTGCCACCTCAGGATAAACCATATGAGGAAGACTCTTCTTAGTCTTAAGATCATGTCTTGTAAGTACAGAAACTCCTGTTACCTCTGAACCTGTTCCACAGGTAGTAGGAATCGCAACAACTGGATAAGCCAGAGTGTGACCATACTCATCCACTTCATCAGATGCTGGCTTCTCATATAGATAGTCCACATCCTTCTCGCTATGATAAAGAAGAATTGCTATCGCCTTAGCTGCATCCATAGGTGAACCACCACCCAGTCCTATACAGAAGTCCGTGCCCTTGCTGACACCCATATCTCTTGCCTGCTTTATAGTCTCAACTGAAGGATTCTCCTCGATCTGATCAAAGATAACATACTCAGTACCTGTATCATTCAACACCTTCGAAAGCTCAAGCAGTGAACCGTTCTTCTTTGCTGAATACTTTCCTGTTATTATCAGCGCTCTTCGACCAAGTCTTGCGATCTCATTTGCATTGTGCAGTACTGCATATTCCTCATTTATAACTCTTGTAAACATTCTCTTCTTTATCCCTCTTTTATCTTGTCATTTTCATTTTTAGTAACATGACGTTATTCTATCACAATAATTCAATTTACTCACTCTAAGATAAACCAAATTTACTACTATAATCAAAGTTTATATTTATTAATTCATCAACTGGAACTATTTTCTTACTTGCTGTTTCTATATCACATTCTTTTGCCCACAAAAAAGGATATATAAGAATTGCCTGATTCATATTTATATCTTTGACATCCTCTATCCAGTTCTGCCAGCGCATTGCCGAATAAAATGCATCTATATCACCTTGAAATGACCAAGCTAACAATTGATCATAGCTCATATTCAGGCATTCCCATTCCAGTGTATCAGGTGCAAAGTACCATATATGATTTTCATTATTAAACCTGGATATGTTGATTGCAAACAATCCTCCAACCACGTCACTTGCAACAAGAAACAACCCAGAAGTATTCTTTTGGAAATTATCATTATAATAATAAACACCATTATTTACTGAACTGGTCTGTCCAAAGAACCTGATCCAATTATCTACAACTATTCCATTTGAATTTGAAACAACTGAATATAAGACGGAATCGGATGAAATACCTAATTTTTCACATTCCTCTTGTCCAACTTCTGTATTTCCAATAATTACTTTTATATTTCTTTCAGATTTATCTGCGAGTTTTATTATCTCTTGCCAAATACTATTCATATGCTCCCATCTTTTTTCTTAATTTTCTCCACTAATATATCCTATATTAAATTAATAAACAAGTGATGAACTTACTCTCTTTGCCATTCTTGTCAGTTTGTGTTATATTTTTGACAAATGAGTCAATTCGTTTAGGGGTGTTACTTTGGAGTTTTATCAATTATTAGATAACTATATAAAAGAAATAGGGTGTACTGCAAAACAGCTGGCTGAGAAGTCAGATCTTTCTGCGTCAGTTATCAGCAGATACCGCTCAGGTGAGAGAGAGCCTTCCCCAGATAGCGATATCGTAAAGAAGCTCGCCAACGGAATCAGTGTGCTCTCCGATCAGAACTATGACATGATCCTGGGCCAGATGATCAGCTGCCTCACCTCGAAGTCCACATTCGCGAAGCATGCATTTTATAAGATAGACCGTCTTGTGTCTGAGCTTAATATCAAACAGGCCGACATTGCTCGAGCCTTCAATTATGATGCTTCATTTATTTCCCGTGTTTTATCTGGACAGAGACTTCCTTCAAATCTCGATGGATTCCTGGAGGATATCTCAAAGTACGTTGCTTCCTGCTGTAGATCAAAGGAGCGTGTTGAGATTCTTTCAAATTTGATCTTTGTCTCAACCCCCGATCTTCAAACCAGTGATGATAGATTTCATGCGGTGCTGAACTGGCTTATCTATGACGATACTCCAACGCTTAATTTCCTGAATACACTGGACAGTTTCGAGTATAAGGACTTCCTGACGAGTCTCCATTTTACTGATGTGAAGATGCCATCTGAGCCATTGCAGCTCCCTGCGACCTGCGGCTATATCGGCAAGGATCAGATGAAACAGGGCGAGCTGGACTTCATGAGAGTCGCCGCTATATCAAGAAACAGCGACGACGTATTCCTCTATACCGACATGTCTATGCACGACATGCTGGATGCAGATTTTCCACGAATGTACATGGCCGGACTTGCAATCCTGGTAAAGAAGGGACTCCATCTAAATGTCATTCACAACCTGAACCGTCCTCTGCACGAACTGCTGGTTGGTCTTGAAACCTGGGTTCCTCTATATATGACTGGCCAGATTTCGCCTTATTTTTTAAATGGATACTCAGACGAATTCTTCAGCCATCTTCTTTACAGTGCTGGCACAGTCAGCCTCTACGGAAGCTGCCTCTACGATCAGAGAGAACAAGGTCACTACTATCTCACCAAGAAAAAAGAAGAGGTGGCATACTTTAGTAGTAGAGCTTCGCGTATGCTTGAAATGTCATCGCCCCTGATGCAGATTTATCGAAGCAGCGACAAACCTGCCCTCTACAAGGCGATAACCAGCTGCATGTCCGCTTCCGATAATTTTAAGAGCATTCTTTCCAGCCCACCAGTGGCTACTATATCAAAAGAACTTCTTGAAAATATCGTAAAGTCATATGCCGCAAGCAACAAACTCAGCAAAGATAAGGCTTCAGAAATCCAGGCACTGGTAAAGAAATGTATTCAAAACGAGAAAAAGCTTCTGCAGAAACAGGTGAAAGACAAACCTTTACACGTAAACTTCCATAAACTTACAGAAGAAGAGTTCAAAGAATCTCCTGTTTACCTGCCACTGGGAATCAGCTTCATGGATATCAACATTCCTTATACTTATGAGACTTACACTCAGCATATAAAAGAGATCCATGATTACGCAAAGACTCACGACAACGTTATAATAGAAGAGATTGAATCCCTTGGTTTCAAAAATATACAGATTCGTATGGGTAGTGGTGGAGAATCTCCATGGGTGCTTATTTCGAAATCACTTTCGCCGAGCATCCATTTCCTTATCAAGCATCCTACGCTGGTAAATGCAATCTCCAAGATTTAAGCAACATATTCACCGGGTTTTGACACGTATTATTAGTAAGTGGTATACTTAGCCTTATTCTTAAATCGCTAAGAAATGTAATAAAAGTAAAGGAGAAAGCATGAGCGTTCCTGTTATTATTGCTATAGCCGTCGTTCCGACTATAGTATTAATGATCTTTATATATTTTCAAGATAATCACGAGAAAGAACCTATCGGGCTCCTTCTCAAGATATTTGGTTTAGGTGTTTTATCCTGTATTCCTGTCTATTTTATGGAATGGGGCGGAATGTATGTTAATGATCTGGTCTTCGGTGGAGCCGGCTTGATGTACTATTTTGCTTTAGCATTTTTCGTTGTTGCACCATGTGAAGAGTTCTTCAAATTTATGGCAGCGTACCTTCTCACCTGGAGAAATAAACACTTCAACTATAAGTTCGACGGTATCGTTTACTGTCTCTTTGGTTCCATGGGCTTTGCTGCAATAGAAAATGTAAAATACCTTCTTTCACCTGGTATGGATGTTCAAATGATAGTGACTACAGGTATTGGTAGAGCACTTCTCGCAATTCCTTGTCACGCTATGTGCGGTATCTTCATGGGTTATTACTACGGAAATGCAAAGTACCTGAAGTCCTACGGCAACCGATCAGCTGGAAGAAGAAGTCTGTTCCTTGGATACCTGATTGCTGTAAGTCTCCATGGTTTCTATGACTTCTGCCTGTTTACAGGACGTGTATTCTTCTTTATACTCTTTGCAGTCTTTGTCGTTGCAGCTGATGTATTCACAATCATCCTGATTATCAAGGCTAAGAAAAGAAATGAAAAAATGTATGAGGCACCTCAGTACAGACAGCTGTGGGTTGATGCAAATCCATATCAGCCATATGGCGGCTACGCTGCACCAGTTTATGGCGGATATAATTATGCTAATGCCTCTGGCAATCCTGCAGGTCAGACTGCACCTTATGCAGCACCTAACTATCAATCAAATACACCACCTGTAGTTGCAACTGGCCAGAGCTATAATCCAGAGATTGTTTCACAGGGAACATCCTATGTTCCACAGGAGCAGTATGGTTCTTATGTTCCACCTGTTCAGGATCAAAGTACACAGTACGCTCCTCCAATTCAAGACCAAGGTGCTCAGTATGCTCCTCAGGTTCAGGACCCAAATGCTCAGTATGCTCCTCAGGTTCAGGACCCAAATGCTCAGTATGCTCCTCAGGTTCAGGATCAAAATACTCAGTATACTTCAGGGCAGGATCAGCAGAATATAAATGTTCCACCTGCAGAACAGCAAACTCAGATTCTGATGAGAACATCTCAGATTCACTGTCCTGTCTGCAATACGATCAACTATTTCAACGCATTTTATTGCACAAGCTGTGGAGCTTCCCTTCATCAGTTTAATAACAATTTATAATAGGGTTTGTCAGGCAAATCAGGGTTGAAAAACTTGATTTTGTACTGTACAATAAACACTGCTGATAAATTCTTATCAGCCAAATGTTTCCGTAGCTCAGCTGGATAGAGCGACCGCCTCCTAAGCGGTAGGTCGGGTGTTCGAATCACCTCGGGAACGTAAAAAAGACCGTTAGTTTTTCACTAGCGGTCTTTTCTTGTATCTTAGTATTTTTTTGTTACTAAGTATTATCTTATTAGTATCAATTTACTACTAACTTTGTTTTAGGTTTATTTATACTACTTTACAAAATTACTTTGTCTTTGGACAGATCTTCTCAGTTCCACCCATATATGGACGAAGAACCTCAGGAATATTAACTGATCCGTCTTCGTTAAGATTGTTTTCCAGGAAGGCAATAAGCATACGTGGTGGAGCAACAACTGTGTTGTTAAGTGTATGAGCAAGATACTTCTCTCCATCCTCACCCTTAACTCTGATCTTAAGACGTCTAGCCTGTGCATCACCAAGGTTAGAGCAGCTACCAACCTCGAAGTACTTCTTCTGTCTTGGTGACCAAGCCTCTACGTCAACTGACTTAACCTTAAGATCTGCAAGATCACCTGAACAGCACTCAAGTGTTCTAACAGGAATATCCATACTTCTGAAGAGCTCAACTGTGTAGCTCCACATCTTGTTGTACCAGTCCATTGAATCCTCAGGCTTACAGATAACGATCATCTCCTGCTTCTCAAACTGGTGAATACGATAGATACCACGCTCTTCTATTCCGTGTGCACCCTTCTCTTTTCTGAAGCAAGGTGAATAACTTGTAAATGTAAGTGGAAGCTGTTCTTCATCAACCATCTTATTGATGAAACGTCCGATCATAGAATGCTCACTTGTACCAATGAGATAGAGATCCTCTCCCTCGATCTTGTACATCATAGATTCCATTTCATCGAAACTCATAACGCCAGTAACTACGTCACTTCTGATCATGAAAGGAGGTATAACATATGTGAATCCCTTGTCAATCATAAAGTCTCTTGCGTAAGCAAGTACAGCGCTGTGAAGTCTTGCAACATCACCGATAAGATAATAGAAACCATTTCCTGCAACATCTCTTGCAGAATCAAGATCGATACCAGCCAGCTTCTCGATGATTTCTGTATGGTAAGGAATCTCAAAATCAGGAACTACAGGCTCACCAAATCTCTCAACCTCAACGTTCTCGCTGTCATCCTTTCCAATAGGAACAGACTCATCAATGATGTTAGGAATACGCATCATTATTGTCTTAACTTTTTCTTCTATAACAGGCTCTTTCTCCTCAAGCTCCTTAAGACGAGCTGCAGATTCAGCAACCTTCTTCTTAACCTCTTCAGCCTCTTCTTTCTTACCCTGAGCCATAAGAGCACCGATCTGCTTAGATATCTGATTCTTCTCAGCACGGATAGCATCGGCCTCAGCCTGAACTTCTCTTCTTTCCTTATCCAGTTCGATAACTTCATCTACAAGAGGAAGCTTCTGGTCCTGGAACTTCTTCTTAATGTTCTCCTTAACAATGTCAGGATTCTCTCTTAAGAATTTAATGTCTATCATAACTCATATCTCCTTTATTATATTTCAAATAAATATATTTCTGTGTATACATTGTATTATGGTTTACATAATATTTAACTATTTTTACATGAGATCTTCATCGTCAGGCTCATTCTTCAGTGCTTCAATCTCTTCATCAATGGTCTTTGCTTTCTTAATCGCATCCTTCTCTTCATTAGAAAGTGCTATATAAGATTCACCCTTAATTATCTCCTTGGCATATGTATAACAACCCTGCTTTGAGTGCATTGATGTTAGAACAAAGCCCGAATTATCGGCATTTAAAAGGGCAAGGGAAAATGAAAGCTCGCCGGCCATACTATCGAAAGCATCATACTTTACCAGGCCCATCTTGTTGTAGCAGGAATCCAGGTGACCTTTAAAAGTCTTGTGGTCTCTGTGGTACCTTTTCATTCTGGCTTTGACCTTATCCATCTCTTCGAATCTAGTTAACATAACTTCTTCGAGGTCTTTTGCCTTTCTACCACTTGTAAGAGCATAATACTTTCTTGATATATTTTGAAGCTGTCTTGCAATAATCGCAACAATAACACAAAGTGCAATTACTATAACAAAGAGAACAATAACGATGATACCTAGCGGAATAGTCAAAAACGAAGTCAATAACATATCATCTCTCCTTTATGCGGACGCTCCTGTATTAATTATATGAATGATTCTTTCAAGATCATCATTGGATACATATTCAATCTCAATCCTTCCTTTTTTACCACGAGACTTAATAGTAACCTTTGATCCAAGAGTAGTCTTAAGATTTTCCTCAAGTCCTTTGAGAATTGCTTCCATAGCAGGATCCTTTGTACTAACCTTTTCTTTACCCTCATCATCTATCTCTTTACCAGCTAAGATGTTATTAACACCTTTAACCAGCTGCTCTGTCTCACGAACACTAAGTCCCTCATCGAATACAGAAAGTGCAGTTTTATACTGAACTTCTGGATCACTTACAGAAAGAAGACATCTTGCATGACCTGTAGAAATCATATCATCAATGAGCATCTGCTTAACCTTGTCAGAAAGATTAAGAAGACGAAGAGCATTTGTAATTGTAGATCTGCCCTTTGATACTCTTTCAGCAACCTCATCCTGCTTAAGCTGATATTCATCAATAAGACTCTGATAAGCAAGAGCTTCTTCTATAGGATTAAGATCCTCTCTCTGAAGGTTTTCAATAAGTGCAACCTCCATACGCTCTTTATCAGTATATTCTCTAACTACAACAGGTACTTCTTTAAGTCCAGCCTGTCTTGCTGCTCTCCAACGTCTTTCACCTGCAATAATTACATAGGACTTGCCCTTCTTTGAAACGACGATTGGCTCGATCACACCATACTTCTTTATAGAATCAGCAAGTTCAAGCAAAGCATCTTCATTGAAATCCTTACGAGGCTGTGCTCTGTTAGGTTCAATCTCAGTAATCTTTAACATTGTGTTAGCAGGTACTTCTTTGATAACTTCCTTAACAACTTCCTTGATAACTTCTTTTTCTTTCTTTGGCTCTTCTTTTGTAGATACCTTCTTTGGGGATTCAGTCTTTTCTGATCCTTCAGTACCATCAGCTGAGAAAAGTTTGTTGAGTCCCTTTCCCAAACCTCTTTTTGCTGCCATATTTCCTCCTAATATATAACTATCTCATACAATATTTATTTTTGTATTTAATATCGTATATCCTATTGAAATAGCTTATTTTTTATTACTTCGTCTGCCAGATTTCTATAAGCCTCAGCACCTGAGGAACGAGGATCATATAGATTTATAGGAAGTCCAAAGCTTGGAGCTTCTGCAAGACGAACATTTCTCGGAACTACTGTGTTATAGATTAATTCATCCAGGTTTTCTTTAACATTCTGTACTACTTCAGCAGAAAGATTATTTCTGGAATCATACATTGTAAAGACAACACCTTCAATCTCAAGATTCTTGTTCAGTTTCTTCTTTATCATATTGATTGTGTAAATAAGCTGTGATAATCCTTCAAGAGCATAGAATTCACACTGAATAGGAACAATTACAGTATCAGCTGCAGTCATAGAGTTAATTGTTAACATACCAAGTGCAGGTGGACAATCTATAATAATAAAATCAAAATTCTTTCTAACCTTATGGATTATTTCTTTCAGAACATACTGTGGCTGTTCCAGATCTATAAAGTCAACCTCAGCTCCAGCCAGATTCTGACTTGAAGGAATAAGATTGAGATTTGGAACCACATTCATAAGCATACTCTGACCAATATTACATTCACCGATCAGGGTTTCATATATTGTATATTCCAGATTATCCTTATCAACGCCAAAGCCACTGGTAAGGTTTCCCTGGGAATCCATATCGACTGCTAATACCTTCTTACCCTTAGCCGCTAAAGCAGCCGCAAGATTTATAGCAGTTGTTGTTTTTCCTACTCCACCTTTCTGGTTGGCAATAGCTATAATCCTACCCATTTACATCACCTCTTCACAAATCAACGTATGTAAGATTATACCACCTTTACTGCATCAATTCTACATAAATATACCGTAAATGTTTCACGTGAAACATAATAAAGAAAGATCCAATATGCAATTAGAAAATATTTCAGACATATTTATGATATTTATCTACTATATCTATGTTTCACGTGAAACATAAAACAACATATAGATAATAATAGGAAAATATAGGAAGTTTTACATAAAAAATAAGAAATATATCATATACTCATATTTTGAAAGAATAATAATAAATATGGAACGAATAATAAAAGACCATGTTTCACGTGAAACATGGTCCTAAATATCAATATTATATGGAAGAAACTATTACATCTTCTCAACAACACCAATTCCGAGAAGATCAAGGGAATCTCTAAGAATTCTTCTAGTAATAGCTGTAACTGTGAGTCTGGCATTACGAACATTCTCTTCATCAACCATAATACGGTTTTCTGTATAGAATCTGTTAAATGCCTGAGCAAGATCTACAGCATATCTAGCAACAACTGATGGCTCATATCTATCAGCAGCTTCCTCGATAATTCCAGGGAATTTACTGATTTCCTTAAGAAGCTCCGAGCTTGTATCATCTGTAAGTACGCTGTAATCAATATCTGCAGAAGGAGTAAATCCATCAAAATTTCGAAGAATACTTGAACAACGAGCATATGTATACTGAACATATGGGCCTGTTTCTCCTTCAAAACTAGTAATATGACTCCAACTGAAGGAAACATCCTTAATTCTCTGATTATAGAGATCATTGAAGATTACTGCACCAACACCAACAATTCTTGATGCTTCGTTCTTTTCTTCCTCTGAAAGATCAGGATTCTTCTCATCTATAATCTCACGGATTTTGCTGATAGCTTCCTTAAGAATATCCTCAGCATAGATAACATTTCCGCCTCTTGTAGATAATTTCTCACCTGCAAGACTGACAAGACCATAAGGAATATGAATCAGGCTGTCCTTTGCCCATTCATTTCCAAGGAGTTCCATAACCTTAAATACCTGTGAAAAGTGAAGTTTCTGCTCCTGTCCGGTAACATAAAGACACTTTTCAAAGTTATAAGTCTTCTTTCTGTATTCTACTGCAGCAATATCTCTTGTAGCATATATTGAAGAACCATCATTCTTAAGAATAAGACATGGAGCCATATCATATTCAGAAAGATCAACAATCTTAGCTCCTTCGCTGTCTGTAAGAAGGCCTTTCTCAGTAAGTTCATCAACAACTCCCTGAGTCATATCACGGTAGAAACTTTCTCCTGTGAAATGGTCAAATTCCATTCCCATAAGGTTATAAGTTCTCTTAAACTCTTCAAGACTTATATCAAAGAACCATTTCCAGATTTTGAGAGCTTCTTCATCACCAGTTTCCATCTTGTGGAACCAGCCACGTGCCTCATCAAAAAGTTCTGGATCTTCATCAGCCTTATCATGGAAAAGTACATAGAGTCTCATAAGTTCCTCTATACCTTTTTCCTTAACTTCCTCTTCAGAACCCCATTTCTTATATGCAACAATAAGCTTTCCGAACTGAGTTCCCCAGTCACCGAGGTGATTGATTCTTTCTACCTTATATCCAAGCTTAGTAAATATCTTATATAGTGAGTTACCGATTACAGTAGTTCTGAGGTGACCAACATGGAAGTTTTTAGCTACATTTGGAGAAGAATAATCAATACAGATTACCTTTCCATTGCTATCAACTGATCCATATGTATCCTTAATGCTAGCTGAAATAATACCCTCAGCATTCTGAGTTTTATTTACGAAAAAGTTTACATATGCACCCTGAACCTCGATTCTATCAACAAAATCAGGCTTTTCAATCTTTTCTGCAATCTCAGATGCAATCATCTGTGGAGCTTTATGCATCTCTTTTGCAAGTCTGAAACATGGGAATGCATAATCACCAAGTTCTTTCTTTGGTGGTTCCTCAAGTATTTCAGCAACTTGTGCAGCATCGAGTACATCAATGGCACCATTTAGTAAACCAATTATCTTTTCTTTCATATTTTCCTCCATAAACTTTAGTTACTCATTCTTAAACTTGAACTTTACTCTGGTTCCCTTGGATCCATCTATTGAAAGTTCTCCATTTATCATATATATAAGTTCTTTTGCACGGTTCAAGCCGGAATACCATTCCTTACCGTTCATATAGGTAGCTTTAAGTCCAACACCGTTATCATAGATTTCAAAAAGGAATGTTCCATCCTTTTCTTCTGCAGTGAAGGAAATCTTCTTAGCTTTTGAATGCTTATATATGTTATCAAAGAATATTCCAAGAAGTTTATTTAAAACTATATATCGATCAAAGCCAGGCTTATGCATACTTTCATCAATCTTTACTTCTATAGGAATATCAGAATGTCTATCCTTCATTTTGATGATATATTCATCCAGCATTTTCTTAAGTGGCTTTTCATCATCAAAATTGTAATTTAGTCTTGTTAACTGATCATCTATAACAAGCATCATGTTTTTCTGATTAGAAGCTATCTCATCAAGTAACACTTTGCTTCTTCCAGGACTACTATATATATAGCCTTGAACATTTTCAATCTTACGATTATTATCAGCTATTACTTTCTTTATACGTTTATCAAGAACAGTAGAGTAGTAGGTGTCATCAAAGGTTGAAAGCATAAGAATATTCTTCAAATGTTTTTTAACCTCAGCTTCTTCCAGGTTTATCTTCTTTGTCTCATCCTGTCTCTTTATCTCTTTTTCATTCTGTTCTTTTATTTCCTTATCCTTCTGACGGATTTCTTCTTCTTTTTTACCATAATCCATCACAAGTGTAGAAAGCTCTGTTTTAGAAGAATTAAGATTCTTGAGGCGTTTATCAATTCCTTTGAGATATATAGTTTCTTCATTAATCTTATATTCAAGAGAATCTCTTTCTGCCTGAAGTGTATCTATCTCTTTTTTAATTTCGCGTTCTTTTTCATTTTCTTCTGGTTCCAGAGAGATAGGACTAAAAACGCTTTTTCTATAATCAGTATTTAATGAATATACATTTTTAGTACGAGATAATTCATCCAGTCTGACATTAATCTCAAAAAGCTTAGCTTTATACCCCTGGAGATTGGTGTCATGTTCTGAATATAAACGGCTAAAATATGTAACCATTTCATCTATAGTTTCATTAATAACCCCATACTTATTTTTCATAATAATATACCTTCAAAAATTATTCTTTTTCTGACTGATTACTTTGTTCTTCTTGTTTCTTTAGTTTTTCCTGTTCTTCTTTGAGTTTTTCCTGTTTAAGTCGTTCCTGGTTTTTCTTAAGTCTCATATCTCTGCTAACAGGAAAATACTTAACTGTTCGTTTTGTGTGGAACCTTCTGATAGCATTTCTCACAAGAACAAATGATATTATAAATATCAAAAGAGCAATAATAGCACCAACTATCAATATGACTCTTTTAGCATATGTTTTAACCTTTGACTCAGGTACTGGTTTATTGTTTTCCTCAACTATAGCATCCGTTGAAGTTGCCATTATAAATGGAACTGAAACGGTAATATCCGAAGCACCCAACTCAAATCCATTATAGTAAAATCTAATCTTACCCGCCAAAGCTCCTATAGGTCTATCATAAAATTCTATATGCTTTTCAATCTCTTCATCGCTGATATGAGATCTAATATAGAAAGAATAGGAGTGGTTTACATAATATATAGGTAATTCATGATTTAAATCATCATAATAATTTGTAAGAAGTGAAGTAGAATCACTATTTACCTCAGGTAATTCAAAATCTACAAGTGGTTTACATAATTTATATTTAGTAAAACAGAACTCATCAAGCTTTATTGTATCCAGATAGGATTCAGTAGTAGGATTACATTTCATTACTACAGTAACAAGACGCCTTCCATCTCTTTCTGCAAATGAGATGAGAGTAGCAAGAGCTGTTTCAGTATAACCAGTCTTTCCACCGGTACAATACTGATAATAGTATTCACCATTACCTGAATATATAAGTCTGTTTTCCTGCCATAGAACTCTTTCCTCATTCTTGTTGGTTTCTGGAATTGTATAAGATTGTGATGAAATAAGCTTTTTAAACTCTGGATACTGATATGCAGCACAACCGATCAAGGCCATGTCATAGCAGCTTGTATAGTGATCCTCATTTTGAATTCCATTTGGATTAACAAAATGGGAATCTGTGCATCCAAGTGTTTTGATTCTTTCATTCATCATATCGGCGAAACCTTCTGTGGATCCAGCCAGATATTCGCCAATAGTAAGAGCGCACTCGTTACCTGAATTAAGCATCATTCCATATAGGGCATCTCTCAGAGTCAGCTGTTCACCTGCTTCGAGACCTATACGGGAGCTATCCATTTCAACCTGACTCATTACATTTTCAGAAACTGTAAGTGTATCATTTACATTTCCATTCTCAACTGCAAGAAGACAGGTAAGAACCTTAGTAATACTTGCTGGATAATGTTTTTCATGAGCGTACTTCTCATAAAGAATATCACCAGTATCCACATCCATTACTATTGCAGAGGCAGCGTTAATCTCAGGTGCATCACTTGGTGCAACATCAGCACTTGTGGAAGTTGCATTTCCACCTATCTCAACTGCAGATTTTCCATACACCTTTCCGGCAGCTTCTGAACATGTAAATGGAACGAAAGAATTTATTATTAATAATACTATCAATATAGCAATTATATATTTCTTCATAACTATATAATTATCCTACTTTTTGCCCAAAATCACAAGGTTTTTTGCGGTTTCTGGGCTACTTATTTTGACGATTCTAATAGAAAATTGTATAATGTGAATCACGTACTGCAACTGTTTTGTGAGTATCAAATATTTTAGATACATATTGTGTAAGCTTGCTTACTAAGATATACATGGAGGAAACATGAGACTTAGAAATATACCAGGCTCTCGCGAAGTTATCGCTGATAGTCCATATGTTGTTCATAACGAAGAAGAGAAAAAAGGAACTTGGCATGAAATCTTTGGCAATGACCATCCTATCCACATAGAGATTGGAATGGGCAAAGGTACATATATCATAGAATCTGCAAAAAGAAATCCTGATATCAACTATATTGGAATTGAGAAATATTCAAGTGTTCTTCTCAGGGCTCTTGAAAAACTGGAGAAAATGGAAGAGGAAGGCACAAGACCAAAGAATCTTGTGTTTATCAGAATGGATGCTGAATATATAGAAAATGTATTCGACAAAGATGAGATTGATAATATATTCCTCAACTTTTCTGATCCATGGCCAAAGGATAGAAATGCAAAGAGAAGACTTACCTCTGACCGCTTCCTTAAAAGATATACCAATATTATGAAGAAATCTGGAAAGGTTACCTTTAAAACAGATAACATCGACCTTTTTGATTTTTCTGTTGAAATGGCTAAGGAATGTGGATGGACTATTCTGGTTGAAACAAGAGATCTTCATAACTCAGAATATAACGAAGGAAATATCATGACTGAGTATGAAAAGAAATTCTCAGGCCTGGGCCATAAGATCAACATGATGATCATAACTCAATAAATAAAAATAATCTGCAATTAAAAAATCTGCCACGGAGAACCATCCCCAGTGGCAGATTTATTTTTTTAGTAGCGATTATTCTTCTTAGGGAATACTACAACCTTACGATATGGCTCTTCACCTTCTGACTTGGTCTGTACGTATTTATCTCCCTGAAGTGTTGAGTGAATGATTCTTCTTTCATAAGGATTCATTGGCTCAAGTGAGAATGGACGTCTTGACTTCTTAACCTTAAATGCAATATTCTTAGCAAGATTTTCAAGTGTCTCTCTACGACGCTCTCTATAATTTTCTGTATCGAGCTTAACTCTGATATATGTTTCGCTCTTCTTATTGATGTAAAGACTAATGAGATACTGAAGTGAATCAAGTGTCTGACCACGCTTACCAATGATGATACCCATCTCTGGTCCTTCAACATCGATACTCATTGTTCTAGTCATCTTATCAAGAGAAATATCAATTGTTGCTTCCATTTCCATAGCTGCAAAAAGCTTCTCAAGATAGCTTCTAGTCTCATCAATTATAGAATCATCAATCTCAGCTGGCTCAAGGTTTTCGATATTCTCTTCACCCTTTGCCATGAACTCATCAAGTTCATCGTTAAGATCTGTGTACTCTTTCTTAGGAGCTGCAGTCTCTTCTTTAACTTCTTTCTTAGGAGCCTCTGTCTTTTCTTCAGGCTTCTTCTCAGTCTTTTTCTTGTCCTGCTTCTTTCCTGGCTTCTTAGCATTTGCAAGTGTTTCATTTATTTCATCACTTACTTCCTGCTTAGCCTTTGCCTTAATTACAGCTGGCTTTGCTCCAAGTCCAAGAAATCCACTAGTTCCTTTATTTATAACTTCAATATCCAGTTCTGAACTTGCAATACCGAGCGTAGTTGCAGCTTCGATGATTGCATCATCAACTGTCTTTCCTGAAAACTCTCTATATTCCATTATTTAGTTTACCCCCGTATCATTGAAACGTTTTACGGCATTTGCTCTATCTGCAAGTGAACCCTTCTTTGGTTTACTTTTAGAGCTATCTGTATCATTTGAACTTTCTGTATCAGCTGAATCTGAATCATCAACATCATCTGCTTCACTATCAAAGTTTCTCAGATTCATATTGCTATACTTATTTAAATTCTTATTAGTAGATTTAGATTCTTCTTCTGAAGGATCTGCACCCATAGCAGCTTCCTGGAATTTCTCCATAAGAGACTTCTTACCAGAAGCTTTTCTTTTCTCAATGTTCTTAGCAGCCTTTTCCTGAGCCTTCTCAACAAGCTTCTCCATATCTACATGATTATAGTAGACATTCTGTAAAACAGTGATAAGGAAACTGATAAATGCTGACATTGCCCAGTAAATACCAAGACCTGCTGGTGCACTTACTGTTACAGCAAAAGACATGAGAGGCATAAAGTACATTGATCTTCTCATTGACTTCATCTGTGCATCCTGCTGTGGATCACCTGTCTCATTCATAGGTGTAACCAGCATAGCGAGAAGCTGACATACAAATGAAAGTATAGGAATAAGAAGAGCAGGACTAAGCTTAAATCCTGGTGCCTCTGTAAGATTTATACCAAAAAGAAAATGGTTAACTCTTGAAATATCTGCCTGATTCTGAGCGATTGCAGATGCAACCTCAGGGTTAGCTGAGAAAACCTCACCTAACTTAGCAAACAGATCATCATTACATCTATATAAGATATCAATGATAGAGTTAAATGTCTTCACACCTTCTTCTGAAGTAACGCTAGTAGCTGATGTGAACTCAGCAAGCTTAGAAGAAAGTCTAGAAATCTTGTTATCCTTTATAAATGCTTCAAGAATAGGATAAGCCTTATCAGAATTATAGATAGCTGTAGCAATAGGCTCATAAAGAGCTCTTACCTTTGGTACATAAGCTGGAATATTCTGAATAACGTTATACAGTCCAATAAATATTGGGAACTGAAGGATAGAAGTAAGACAACCCTGTGTCATCTTAATTCCATACTTTTCCTGAAGCTCACGTGTTTCTTTCTGCTGAGCAAGCATAGACTCCTGGTCTTTCTTGCCCTTATACTTTTTATTGATCTTGTTAAATTCAGGCTTAAGATACTGCTGTATCTTCGAAGATCTAGTCTGTTTAATGTTAAGTGGGAACATCAATAATCTTACTATAATAGTAAAAACAACTATACTAAGAGCAATTGATTCAACACCCATCCCAAAAAACAGATTATAGATAGCATTAAAAATGAAACCGAGCAGCTTAGAAATCGGCCCCATTATCATGCCACTGTTCTGTGTTAATATCATTTTGCCTCCTTTATGGAACAGGATCATACCCGCCTTTACTAAAAGGATTACATCTTAGTAATCTCCAAACGGTTAGTAGTGTTCCTTTAAAAAACCCGTATTTCTCGTATGCCTGCAGAGCGTACTCTGAACAGGTAGGGGTAAAAATACAAGTCCCGTGTCCCTTAAGGCCCGATAAATGTTTTCGATAGAATTGGATTAAAAAAATACAAACCTTTTTCATAGCGTTTTAATCTTTAACTTATGGCACAAATGAAGGAAAGCACTTTCTATTTCAGAAAATGTTTTTCCTTTTGCCGTATATCTGGCTACTACAACTATGTCATAACCAGAAGCTATCTTATCAATATTTAATCTGTAGCTTTCTTTTATAAGACGCTTTATTCTATGTCTTACAACACTATTACCGACCTTTTTACTCACAGAGATTCCGATTCTACTGTACACCTGGTCATTTGGTTGGATGTACATCACTAAATACTTATTTGCCAACGATTCTTTGTGGTTATACACCTGGCTAAACTCTCTGGAGCTTTTTAACGATATTACTTTTTTCATATGTTTTTAGAAATAGTAAGAATTAAACTGTAAGAGATTTTCTTCCCTTAGCACGTCTAGCATTGATAACCTTACGTCCGTTAGCTGTGCTCATTCTCTTTCTGAAACCATGAACCTTAGATCTCTGTCTTTTCTTTGGCTGGAATGTCATCTTCATAATAATTTCCTCCTTTTAATAATATACATGTTTTCTTGCCACTCCTGAAAAAGAGGGCAAATCCACATTATTATATTTTTTACTACTATAAAAGTCAAGTAAATAAACGTTTTTTTATAATTTTCTGATTTTTTTCTACTATTATATATGTGGATAACAATTAACAAAATTATTTTTGTTGACATAAATTATCCACATTTTGTGAATTAATTGTTGATAACTTGCCTATTTTTTGTGTTTTTAATGTTAACTTATCAAAAATTTGGCTAATTTGAGAAGATTTTCTAATTATCAATAATTAACAAAATTATGGGCCTACTTAACATAAATGTATAATTATGGTTTCTCTTTTAACCTTGAGAATATTAACTAATTGTAGTAGAATATACGAGTACATTTTTGCCCTTTTTGGAGAAGAAAAGAAAAATGAAAGACCAGATAATTAATAATTGGGATAGTATACTTAATACTCTTGAGACTCATTATGATGTCTCAAAGATTATAATAGAAACATGGATCAGACCACTTAGTATTTTTGAGATTAAGGATAATACTATCTATTTTTATGTAGATGAGAAGAGAGGAAAGCATGGCGTAGACTATCTTCGTAATAAGGGATACGATATGTTCCTTCTTTCTTCTATTAGAGAGTTCTTTAATGATCCAGATATTGAACTTGTTATAGATGAGAAGTATAAGTTTGTAGTTAATGATGGTGAAATATCCACAGATAGTACTAATATAGAAGGACCTTATAGTGCTGATTATTACCAGGCTGTTAAAAACAGTAACCTGGATCCTTTATATACATTTGAAAACTTTGTCATAGGTGAAAGTAACAGACACGCCTATGCTACTTGTACTGCAGTAGCTGATCTTCCTAGTCAGGATGCTCTTAACCCACTGTTCCTTTATGGTGGATCCGGACTTGGAAAGACTCATCTTATTCAATCTATTGCACATTTCATATTGCAGCATAATCCATCTATGAATGTTCTTTATGCATCATCTGAAAGATTCACAAATGATATCATCGAAGCTATTCAGAAGAATAAGACTGAAGAGTTCCGTCAGAAGTATCGTCAGGTTGATGTACTTATAATAGATGATATTCAAGAAATTATAGGTCGTGAAAGAACTCAGCAGGAGTTTTTCAACACCTTTAACTTCTTATATGAAGCAAAGAAGCAGATTATCATTTCGTCAGATAGACCACCTAAGGAAATAAAAGAGCTGAACGAGCGTCTTCGTTCAAGATTCGAGTGGGGAGTTCCTATTGATATTCAGGCTCCTGACTATGAAACGCGTATGGCCATTCTTAGAAACAAAGCTGAAAAGATGAGAATGACCAATATTCCTGAGGAAATACTGGTTTATATTGCAGAAAATATCGTATCTAATGTAAGAGAACTTGAAGGAGCTCTTAAGAAACTGAGGATTTATTCACAGCTTCTTAATGAAGATCTTACTATTGATCTTGCAAAAGAAACTCTGCGAGACCTTATTTTTAAGGATGCTGAGAAATCTATCACTCCAGATACTATCTTATCAACAGTTTCTGAACACTTAAATGTTAGTATCTCAGATATTCAATCAACAAAAAGAAGTAAAGATATCGCTATTGCAAGACAGACTGTTATGTATCTATGCCGCCAACTTACTGATAAAAGCTTACAATCTATAGGTGAGCTGGTCGGAGGAAAGGATCATGCAACTGTATATAATGGTATAAAGAGAATAGAAGAGAAGATTCAGTCGGATAGTCAGTTTGAAGGCATGATAAATGTCATTAAAAACAAGCTTAATCCACAACAATAAAAATCTAAAAACATGAGTTTGAAATACTTATACACACTTGTTTTCCTTTAATTTTAGGGATTTGTAAGGGATTTCAACATATCAACAGCCCTTACTATTATTATTACTATAAATATTTATAAAATATATATACATTCGCGCGCGTTCGAAAAAATAATTCGTATTACTTCGAACTATATTGAAAGGAGAAATTATGAGAATCAAATGTAAAAAGAGCGAACTGCTTACAGGACTTAATATTGTATCTAAAGCAGTTTCTACTAAAGTAGTAAAACCAATACTTGAATGTATTCTTATCGAAGCTAAGAATGGAGAGGTTAAGCTTACAGCTAACAATCTTAATCTTGGTATAGAAACATATATTGATTGTACTATCTTAGAAGAAGGTGTTGTTGCTCTTAGTGCTAAGTTCTTTACAGATATTATTAGAAAGCTTGCTGATAGCGAGATAGATATTGTTTCAAATAATGATTACAAGACAATAATTAATTGTGAGAAGTCAAACTTCAGTATTCCTTGCTGGTCAGGTGATGAGTTCCCTGAACTTCTTTCAGTAAGCAAGGATAAGAGCATTACTATATCCCAGCTTTCACTTAAGGATGTTATCAGACAGACAATATTCTCAATAGCTGACAATGAGAACTCAAAGCTTATGAGTGGTGAGTACTTCAGTGTTAAGGATAATGTTCTTTCAGTAGTTTCTCTTGATGGTCACAGAATCTCACTTAGAAGACTTAATCTTAAGGGAGATAATTCAGATCTTAGTGCTGTTATTCCTGGTAAGACACTTCAGGAAATCAGCAAGATTATAAATGGCGATGATGAAGAAGATGTAGTTATCTACTTCTCAGATAAGAATATGAGCTTTGAGTTTGGTAGAACAAGAGTTGTATCAAGACTTATTGAAGGTGAGTACTTCAAGATTGCTCATATGCTTTCTATGGATACATCAATTGTTGTTAAGGCTAATAGAAATGAGCTTATGGGATGTATCGATAGAGCATCACTTCTTATTCAGGAAACAGATAAGAAGCCTATTATTGTAAGTGTTAAGAATGATAACAATCTCTATATCAAGCTGGATACTAACAGAGGATCCATTAACGAAGAGATGGAGATTGAAAAAGAGGGTGATGAGATAGTTATTGGTTTCAACCCTTCATTCATCATGGATGCACTTAGAGTAATTGATGATGATAGAGTTCATATCTACATGAATGATTCTAAGAGTCCTTGTATCATTAAGGACGACGAAGAAACATTTACCTATATCATACTTCCAATAAATATTAATCCGGACGCATATTAAAATGAATTCTATAGTTATTACAATCAGAGAAGATGAAGAATATATTAAACTAGGCCAGGCACTTAAAAAAGCTGGCCTGGTTAGTTCTGGTGTTGAAGCCAAGGTAGTAATTGGTGATGGACTTGTAACAGTAAATGGAGAAGTTGATACCAGAAGAGGCAGGAAGTTATATAAAGGTGATATGTTTGAATATAACGATACTGCTGTACAGGTTGAAAAATAAGAAATGTATATTGATTCACTTGCTTTAAAAGACTTCAGAAATTATGAAGCTCTTGATATAAGATTTAGCGATAAAATAAATATCTTATATGGTGATAACGCCCAGGGGAAAACTAATATACTAGAATCAATATTCCTCGCAGCTACTACCAGATCTCATAAGAAATCTAAAGAGAAAGATATTATAAGATTTGGTCAGGATAATTCATATATAAGGCTTGGTGTCAAAAAGAGGGATATTGGTCATAGAATAGATGTGCATATTAAAGGCACAGGCAGTAAAGGAATAGCTATTGATGGTATTCCAATAAAAAGAGCTACAGAGCTTTTTGGACTTATCAACATCATAATGTTTTCTCCAGAGGATCTGTCCATAGTTAAGAACGGACCTGGTGAGAGAAGACGTTTTATGGATATGGAGATTTGCCAGCTTAGTAGGTTATACTACAGCAATCTCTCCACATATAACAAAATCCTTGATCAGAGAAATAACACTCTGAAGCAGATGGCATTTAGAAAAGGCAGCAGTTCTGATGAAGGCGGCAGCTTAGAGGATACCCTGGATATCTGGGATATTCAGCTGGCTGAAGCAGGCAAGGCTCTCATAAAAGAGAGAAACAACTTTATCAACATGATGAACGAGATGATTTCAGATATTCATAGCTCTATTACTTCAAGTAATGAAAAGCTGGATCTGAGATATGAGCCAAATGTTTCAATAGAGGATTTTGAAGATACTCTTAAAAACAAGAGAAATATTGATATTAAGAATACAGTCACAATGACTGGTCCTCATAGAGATGACTTCGGTATATATATAAATGATATCGACGTCAGGGTATATGGTTCCCAGGGCCAGCAGAGAACTGCAGCGCTTTCTCTTAAGCTTGCAGAGATTGAACTTGTGAAGGATATAATAAATGACGACCCAATACTTTTGCTGGACGATGTTATGTCAGAGCTGGATTCAAAAAGAAGAGAAGCTCTTCTAAGTAGGATAAGTAATATTCAGACTATCATAACCTGTACAGGCTATGACGACTTCATAAAGCAAAGGATAAATGTGGATAAGATATATAAAATATCTAATGGTCATGTAGTTTAAAAGTATAGTTTTAGTTTTAAAACTAAGTTTTAAGGAGGATCTGATGAGTAAATCAGAGAATATGAATCCAGAAGAAGGATATGAAGTAACAGAAGAATATGGTGCAGACCAAATACAGATTCTTGAAGGTCTTGAAGCTGTAAGAAAGAGACCTGGTATGTATATTGGTAGTACTTCAACAAGAGGACTTCACCATCTTGTATATGAGATTGTTGATAACTCTGTTGATGAAGCACTTGCTGGATATTGTAAAAATATTCAGGTTTTTATAAATGAAGATAATTCCATAACTGTTATCGATGATGGTCGTGGTATTCCTGTAGGCATTCAGGAAAAGACTGGTCGTCCTGCAGTTGAGGTTGTATTTACTGTACTTCATGCCGGAGGAAAGTTCGGTGGTGGAGGATACAAGGTATCTGGTGGTCTTCATGGCGTTGGTTCTTCTGTTGTTAACGCTCTGTCTGACTGGCTCGAGGTTGAAGTATCTCGTGACGGTAAGGTTCATAAGCAGAGATATGAGAGAGGAAATATCTGCTACGATCTTAAGGTAGTTGGTGAAGCAGAAGGTACTGGAACTAAGGTAACATTTAAGCCTGATGCAACTATCTTTGATGATGTTATATATGACTACGATACACTTCGAGTAAGACTCCGCGAGACCGCATTTCTTACTAAAGGTCTTAAGATTACTCTTACAGATCTTCGTCCACCAGTTAAGGGTGAAGAAGAATCTGATGAAGATTATAGTGCAAAGCTTGAAGCTTGGGAGCCAAAGACTGAGAGCTTCCACTATGAGGGTGGTATCAAGGAATTTGTTACTTACCTCAACAGACATAAGACAGCTATCTACGATAAGGTTATCTACTGTGAAGGTACAAGAGATAACATCTATGTAGAGGTTGCTCTTCAGCATAACAATGCATATAACGAAATGGTTTATAGTTTCGTTAATAATATCATTACACCAGAAGGTGGTATGCACCTTACTGGATTTAGATCAGCGATGACTAAGGTTTTCAATGATTACGCTAGAAATAATAAGCTTCTTAAAGACAAGGATGATAACCTGTCTGGTGAGGACCTTCGTGAGGGACTTACAGCTATAATCAGTGTAAAGATTGAGGATCCTCAGTTTGAGGGACAGACAAAGCAGAAGCTGGGAAATGCTCCAGCAAGAACTGCTGTTGAGTCTCTTATGAATGAACAGCTGGTCATCTTCCTTGAGCAGAATCCATCTGTTGCTAAGGCAATAGTTGAGAAGGCTGTGAATGCACAGCGTGCTCGTATAGCTGCTCGTAAAGCAAGAGATGCTTCCAGAAAGAGTTATCTTTCAGATGGTATGTCACTTCCTGGAAAACTTGCTGACTGTTCAGATAAGAATCCAAAGAATTGTGAGATATATATAGTCGAGGGAGATTCCGCCGGTGGTTCTGCTAAGACTGCTCGTAACAGAGCAACTCAGGCAATCCTTCCACTTCGTGGAAAAATCCTGAATGTAGAGAAGGCACGTATCGATCATATCATGGAGAATAAAGAAATCCAGGCAATGATCACAGCCTTTGGTACAGGTATTCATGAGAACTTCGATATTGAAAAGCTTCGTTATGATAAGATCATTATCATGACAGATGCCGACGTTGATGGTGCTCATATAGCTACACTGCTACTTACATTTTTCTATAGATTTATGCCGGACCTGATCCGTCAGGGTCATGTATATCTGGCACAGCCACCACTTTACAGACTTGAGAAGAACAAGAAGTTCTGGTATGCCTACAGTGATGATGAGCTTGCTTCTATCATCGAGGAAGTAGGACGTGATCAGAACAACAAGGTTCAGCGTTATAAGGGACTTGGAGAGATGGATGCTGATCAGCTCTGGGATACAACTATGGATCCTGAGAAGAGAATCCTGCTCAAGGTTTCTATGGATGGCGAAGATGAATCAGAGGTAGATCTTACATTTAACGTCCTTATGGGTGATGATGTAGAGCCACGTAAGAGATTCATTGAAGAAAATGCGAAATTTGTAAAGAACTTAGATATTTAATTGAGTGCCACACAGGTATTCTTAAAGGAGAGAAATAAATGTCTGACGACAAGATATTCGATAAGCCACATGTTGATGTGAAAGAAGTCGATCTTAAAAAGACAATGGAGAATTCTTATATAGACTACGCTATGTCTGTTATTGCATCCCGTGCACTTCCAGATGTAAGAGATGGTCTGAAGCCAGTTCAGCGTAGAATTCTCTATTCAATGATAGAGCTGAATAACGGTCCTGATAAGCCACATCGTAAGTGTGCCCGTATCGTCGGTGATACAATGGGTAAATATCATCCACACGGTGATAGTTCTATATACGATGCATTAGTTAAGCTTGCTCAGGAGTGGAATACAAGATATCCACTTGTAGATGGACATGGTAACTTCGGTTCTATGGATGGTGATGGCGCTGCCGCTATGCGATACACAGAGGCACGTCTTACTAAAATTTCTATGGAGCTTCTTGCAGATATTAACAAGGATACTGTTGATTTTATTCCTAACTTCGACGAGACAGAGAAAGAACCTGTAGTTCTTCCATCACGTTATCCAAACTTACTGGTAAATGGTACTTCAGGTATTGCAGTTGGTATGGCAACTAATATTCCTCCTCACAACCTTCGTGAGGTAATAGAGGCTGCTGTTAAGATCATCGATAACAGAGTTGAAGAGGATAGAGAGACTGATATTGAAGAAGTTATGGATATCGTAAAGGGTCCTGACTTCCCAACAGGTGCTGAAATCCTTGGTAGAAAGGGTATTGAGGAAGCATATAGAACTGGTCGTGGTAAGATCAGAGTTCGTGCTATATCAGATATTGAGCCTATGGGTAAGGGCAAACAGAGAATTGTCATTACCGAGCTTCCATATATGGTCAATAAAGCACTTCTTATTCAGAAGATTGCTGACCTTGCAAAGAATAAGAGAGTAGATGGTATTACAGATCTTCGTGATGAGTCATCCCGTGAAGGAATGAGAATTGTTATCGAGCTTCGTCATGATGTAAATGCTAATCTGCTTCTAAATAATCTTTATAAGCATACACAGCTGGAAGATACATTTGGCGTTAACATGCTTGCGCTTGTTAATAACCAGCCTAAGGTTCTTCCACTTATCGATATGCTTAAATACTACATCAAGCATCAGGAAGATGTAGTAACAAGAAGAACTAAGTTCGAACTTGCAGCTGCTGAGAAGAGAGCTCATATAGTTGAGGGATTACTTGTAGCTATCGATAATATCGATGAGGTTATCAAGATCATCCGTGCAGCAGCAAATGTTAACGAAGCTAAAGAGAAATTAATGGCTCGCTTTAACCTGACAGATGCTCAGGCACAGGCTATCGTTGACATGAGACTTCGTGCTCTTACAGGTCTCGAAAGAGATAAGCTGGAGGCAGAGTATAAAGAACTTCAGGAGAGAATCGCTTATCTGAAGAGTATCCTTGCAGATGAGAAGATGCTTCTCACAGTTATCAAGGAAGAGATGCAGTTAATAGCTGACAAGTACGGCGATGACAGAAGAACCCGTATCGGTCAGGCTGTTGGTGATTTCACAGATGAAGATTTGATCGATGATGAGCCAGCAGTTCTTACAATGACTCATTTCGGATATATCAAGAGAATGTCAGTGGATAACTTCCACGCTCAGAATAGAGGAGGAAAGGGTATCAAGGGTATCCAGACAGTAGAAGATGATTTCATCGAAGATCTTCTTATGACTACAACCCTTAATTACATCCTGTTCTTCACAAATAAGGGACGTGTGTTCAAGCTCCGTACATACCAGATTCCAGAAGCTGGACGTACAGCTAGAGGTGTTGCTATGGTCAACCTTCTACAGCTGGATGGTGGTGAGCATGTTCAGGCTGTTGTTCCTATTAGAGAATTCACAGAGAATAAGTATTTCATCATGGTAACTAAGTCAGGTATGATCAAGAAGTCACCACAGATGGATTACAAGAATATCAGAAAGAATGGTCTTATCGGTATCACAATCAAGGATGATGATGAGCTGATCGAGGTTAAGACTACTGATGATACAAGAGATATCTTCATGGTATCTAAGAATGGTATGTGTATCCGTTTCAGAGATACTGATATCAGAAGCACTGGCCGTGCATCCATGGGTGTAAGAGGTATGAACCTTGATCACGAGGATGAAGTAGTCGGAATGCAGATGAATACTCAGGGCGATAAGCTTCTTATCGTAACTGAGAAGGGTATGGGTAAGCGTACCAATATTGATGAATTCACACTTCAGCGCCGTGGCGGTAAGGGTCTTAAGTGTTACAAAGTAACAGAAAAGACTGGCCGAGTTGTTGGTGTTAAGGCTGTTAATGATGACCATGAGGTAATGCTTATTACAACAGAGGGTATCATTATCCAGCTTAGATGTGATGAGATATCAACATACGGAAGAATCACTTCTGGTGTTAAGCTTATTAACCTGAAGGGTGAGGAAACAGTAAAGACTATCGCTAAGGTACGTCAGTCTGATAAGGCTGAAACAGTAGATGGCGAAACAGTTGATGCTGATCCAGAAAATGCTGAAGTAGCTGATAAAGAGGCTACAAATACAGAAGCTGATGCAGATACAACTGAGTCAAAAGATTCAGAAGAGTAGATATTTAGACAGTTCTCTGTCTTAAAAAGAGGAATAGTATGGAAGAATTCAGAGATAATATAAACTCTCTATCCAACACTGGAACCATAGAGAATATACTTATTGGTGTAGCATACTGGCTGGCCGTTATTGTTGTAATTCTCTTCGTCTTTTATGTAGCTGTAAGAATCAACAACTACAGACTGTATAGAAGACATGGTAAGGGTGCAAAGGACGATTTCTTAACCTAATGTGCAGAGGGGGTCAGTCCCTTCTTGCACATTAAAAATAATAGAGAGATTTGAAAAGATGAGAGAAATAAGTGTAAATGATATCAAAAAGGAAGTCGCAAAACTCTGTGTTGATGCGAATCTTCAGCTGAGCCCTGAGATGGAGCAGTGTATTGCTACTGCAAAGGAGAATGAGAGAGGCGAACTCGCTAAATCTGTTCTTGGTCAGCTTCAGGAGAACATGGAAATTGCGCGTGAAGATGGAATACCGATATGTCAGGATACTGGCATGGCGGTATTCTTTGTTGAGTTAGGACAGGAAGTTCATATCGTTGATGGTGACCTCACTGAGGCAATAAATGAAGGCGTAAGATATGGCTATACAGAAGGATATCTTAGAAAGTCTGTTGTTGGTGATCCTCTCCTCAGAGAGAATACAAAGGACAATACTCCTGCCATCATTCATTACGATATAGTTCCTGGAGATAACCTGAAGATAACAATCACTCCAAAGGGCTTTGGTAGTGAAAATATGAGTAAGCTTGTTATGCTTAAGCCAGCTGATGGAGTTGAAGGTGTAAAGCAGGTTGTTATCGATGCAGCTAAAAGTGCAGGACCAAATGCATGCCCACCATTCGTACTCGGAGTAGGAATCGGTGGAGATTTCGAGCTGGTTGCTAAGCTTGCAAAGAAGGCACTTACAAGAGAGCCAGGAAGTCATAATCCACTTCCACATATTGCAGAGCTTGAGACAGAATTATTAGAGACAATAAATTCACTGGGAATTGGACCTGCAGGACTTGGTGGAGACACCACAGCCCTTGCAGTAAATATAGAAACCTACGCAACACACATCGCTGGGTTGCCTGTGGCAGTGAACATGTGTTGTCATGTTGATAGACATAGCACAGTAATTCTTTAATTTTTCTGCGAAGCAGATGCAAGAATATAATTTCATACATGGAAGCATGCTTACAAATGTATGAAATTATATTCTTGTATATAGTCCGAAGGACAAAAATTAAAGAATTACGTTATATTGTCTAAGTCGACGTATTCATCATCACAGGCTTTGAGCAGACAAAGTCTGCGTCAGACCGCAAAGCGGGATGCGCCTGTGATTGTGTAAAAAAATATAAAGGATATAGTTATGGAAAGAAGACTAAATGTTCCTATGTCTGATGAAGAAATCAGCCAGCTTCGTGCAGGTGATATGCTTTATCTCACAGGAACTATATATACAGCAAGAGATGCTGCACATAAAAGAATGTATGAAACTCTGAATGAAGGTGGAAAGCTTCCTTACGATATAGAGGGTTCTTTTGTATATTATCTTGGACCAACACCAGCAAAGCCTGGTCAGGTTATTGGTTCTGCAGGACCAACAACTTCAAGCAGAATGGATAAATATACACCACTTCTTCTGAGTAAAGGTCTTAAGGGAATGATCGGAAAGGGCAAGAGAAGCCCTGAAGTTGTAAGTGCAATTAAAGAAAACGGCGCTGTTTATATGGCTGCAATCGGTGGTCTTGGCGCACTTCTTTCTAAGAGGATCGTTCAGTCAGAGGTTATCGCATATGATGACCTTGGAACAGAAGCAATCCGTAAGCTTACAGTAGAGGATCTTCCGGTTGTTGTTATCATTGATACAGAAGGTAATAATCTATATGAGACTGCAGCGGAGAGCTTTTTCGAAAGTCTCTAAAGTGATAGACGAAAGATTAATTGGGGTGTAAAGAAGAAATATGGCATCATCAAATAAAAAGAATGGAAAAAATATTGTTATTACTATAGTTGTTATAGTAGTGCTTCTTGTTGCAGGTGCATTTGCATATGGCTGGATAGCATTAATGCCTGGATATACAAGTCCTGATAAGGCTGTAAGTAATTATTTTTCTGCAGTTTCAAATGAGGATTCAAGGCTTTATAAAAAAAGCTGCTATACAACAAGATGGAGAGACTCTGTTAATGTAGATAGTGAGATAAGTAATGCTCTGTCGATGCAGTCAGGTGCAACTTACAGTAATGTAAAGGTTGTTTCCATGGAGAGTCTTGATGATGAGTTTGCTGATAAGATGGAAAGCAGTCTCTCAGTAAGATATGGACTTGACCAGAAGATAAGTAAGATAAAGCAGGTGAATTTTACAGTTGATACTGTATTTGATGGACAGGCATCAAGCTCTGGAACAATCACAAGATACTGTTACAAAGCAGGTGGAAAGTGGTTCTTCCTTGCAGATCCTGGCGTAATTGTTGATATAGGTGTTGAAAACTAAAGTGGCTAGAAAGATATTAATTACAAATGATGATGGAATAAAGTCAGAAAGACTTCTCCATCTTATAAACGTGGCAAAAGAATTTGGCGAGATATGGGTAGTTGCACCGGATGATCAAAGAAGTGCGTGCTCACATTCCATAACAGTTCATGGAACTATAGATATATATCCATACGATATAGGTATAGAGGGTGTGAAGGCATTTACCTGTAGTACAACTCCTGGAGACTGTGTAAGAGTTGGAAGCCTTGCGGTCATGCCTTATAAACCTGATGTAGTTTTGTCAGGAATCAATAGAGGTTATAATTCAGCAACAGATATTCAGTACTCCGGAACATGTGGAGCTGCATTTGAAGCTTCATTCCAAGGTTATCTGGGAATCGCAATCTCAGAGGGATTCCGAGGAGTTCATGAGGTAACAGATCACTATCTGAGAGATATTCTTGCTGAGGTAATCGATAAGAAACTTGAGTTTGGACAGATATGGAATATTAATTTTCCAGAGTGCCCGCTTTCTGAGTGTAAGGGAGTACTTCGAGACAGATTTGCTTCACGCGGTAAATTCTATGATGATACTTACAAGGTTGTTGAAGAACTGGACCGAGGCGGAAAGCGCTATGTAATTAATGGCCGCGAAGTAAGACAGACTGAAGAGGGCAGTGATCTAAAAGCACTCTTCGATAACTACGTATCCGTTGGTATCGTAAATAATGTTGCATTATAAAAATGATTGAATATAGAGTTGCAGAAAAAAATGATATAGAGCTTATGATGAGTAGTCGTTTGGAGATGCTCCGAGAGGTCAATAATCTGGCGGATGACTATGTATATTCAGAGGAGTTCGTTGAGTATAGCAGAGAGTATTTCCTGGAGGGTGATCAGACAACAGTTCTGGTACTTGATGGGGAGGAAGTAGTTGGCTGTGCTTCGATTAGTTATATAACTGTGATGCCAACATTTGACCATCCATCGGGGAAAAGGGCTCATCTGATGAATGTGTATACGAGAAAAGAGTACCGTGGACAGGGAATAGCAAAGAAAATGTGTCAGATGCTCATTGATGAGGCCTGGTCGAAGGGCGTTACTGAGATAAGTCTGGATGCTACAAAGGCGGGACGTCCACTGTATGCAAGTATTGGATTTAATGATTCAGATGCCTGTATGACTCTGTATAATAGATAAGTTAATAACAAAAGAACAAGGAAATTGTTTGTTAAGACGCTGGTTGATCCGGCGTCTTTTTTGTTTTGTAAGATGCGAAAGTGCTAAAAATAAAGGAAATTATAAGAAAGATAAGACTTATATTAGTATGTCTTAGATAAAATTATATATTGACAACTTATGAATGTTATAATATTATAAGTGCGGTTAAAGAACTCTAACAAGGAGTAAAATCATCAAAGTCAAAGGTGTTTATTATTAGAAAAGGAGTTTATTGGTATGACATTAAATAATGCAGAACTTGGAAAAGAATATGTGATTGCCGACGTTAAAACTGATGGCGATGAAGAGATGGAAAGCTTTCTTTTTTCGCTGGGCTGTTATAGCGGTGAGAAGATAACCGTTGTTGACAAGAAGCGTAATCTGGTTGTCTCCATAAAGGATGCCAGATACAACATCGATCCGGAGCTTGCTGAAGCTATCCAGATTAATGAGTAAATCAATCTGTAAAACAGATCGATATAAAGCAGTGAAAACAAAGGAGGAGTAACCATGAGAATCGCGTTAACGGGTAATCCAAATAGTGGTAAGACCACTATGTATAACGCCCTGACAGGACGAAAGGAAAAGATTGGTAACTGGGCTGGTGTTACTGTCGATAAGAAAGAGAGCCCAATCAAGAAAGCTTATGTAGATGGAGGCAAGGAACTTATTGCAGTTGACCTTCCTGGAGCATATTCAATGTCCCCATTTACCTCTGAGGAAAGCATCACAAGCAGCTATGTTAAGCATGAGAATCCAGATGCTATCATTAACATTGTAGATGCAACCAATCTGAGTCGAAGCCTGTTTTTTACAACACAGCTTCTGGAGCTTGGAGTTCCTGTAGTTGTAGCTCTTAATAAGAGTGATGTAAATGACAAGAAGGGCAATAAGATCGATATCGAGAAGTTGTCTGAGAAGCTGGGATGTCCAGTAGTAAGAACAGTTTCAACTTCTGATGAGGGTCTTAAGGAAGCGGTTAAGGTTGCTGCCTCACTTGAGGGTAAGGGTCAGAAGGCTCCTTATACTGAAGGAAATATAGATCTTACAAGTAAAGAAGAGGTTGAGAAGGCTGATAGAGCTCGTTTCGACTATGTAAATGGAATCGTAAAAGATGTCGAAGTTCGAAAGACATTTACTAAGGATAAGAACTTTGGCGATAAGATAGATAAGATAGTAACAAATCCTATACTTGGTCTTGCCATATTTGCAGGAATCATGTGGGTAGTATTCTATGTATCACAGACAACTGTGGGAACATGGGTTGCAGATATCCTGGTTGGCTGGATTGAAAGCTTCCAGGGTTGGGTTGGAGACAAGATGGCGGATGCAAATCCACTGGCTTATGCACTTCTGGTTGATGGTGTTATCGGTGGTGTTGGTGCCGTAGTTGGTTTCCTTCCACTTGTTATGGTAATGTACTTTCTTATCGCACTCCTTGAGGATTGCGGTTATATGTCAAGAGCAACAGTAGTGCTTGATCCTATCTTTAAGCGTGTTGGTCTTTCAGGAAAGTCAGTTATCCCTATGATCATCGGTACAGGCTGCGGTATCCCAGCTATCATGGCTTGCCGTACTATCCGTAATCAGAGAGAGAAGAGAGCTACAGCTATGCTGGCAACATTTATGCCATGTGGAGCTAAGCTTCCAGTAATCGCACTGTTCGCAGGTGCATTTTTCCCAGAATCAAAGTGGGTAAGCTGGGTTGCATATATGGGTGGTATTGCACTGGTACTTCTTGGTGCACTTCTCATTAAGGCTATCACAGCAGCTAAGTTTAGAAAGTCATTCTTTATTATAGAGTTACCTGAGTACAAGGCACCAAGTCTTAAGTATGCATTCTTCTCAATGCTTGAGAGAGGTAAGGCATACATCATCAAGGCTGGTACGATCATCCTTGTATGTAACACAATCGTGCAGATTATGCAGAGCTTCAACTGGAGCTTCCAGGCTGTTGAAGAAGGCGCAGAGGATACATCAATCCTTGCTTCTATCGCAGGACCTTTTGCATATCTCCTTATCCCTATCGTAGGTATTGCAGCTTGGCAGCTTGCAGCAGCAGCTATCACAGGCTTCATTGCTAAGGAGAACGTAGTAGGTACTATCGCAACAGTTTATGCTATTACTAACCTCGTAGATCCAGATGAGATGGAACTTATAGGCGAGGGAAATGCTGTTGCTGTGGCTATGGGTATTACAAAGGTAGCAGCTCTTGCATACCTGATGTTCAACCTTTACACACCACCATGTTTCGCAGCTCTTGGAGCTATGAACTCTGAGATGCAGAGCAAGAAATGGCTCTGGGGCGCTATCGGACTTCAGCTTGGAACAGGATATTCAGTTGGTTTCCTTATCTACCAGATAGGAACACTTATTACAACAGGTAGTGTTGGTGCTGGATTTGTTGGTGGACTTTGCTTTGAGATTGTCTTCGCAATTATCCTTATAGCAATCATCCGTCACAACAATAAGGCAGTTGCAGCTGAGTATAAGCTCGCATAGCTGGAAAAACATATTAACATAGTTTATATTCCCATGAAAATGGGGTATATAATAAACTCCTTTGATGTGAATCGCCGCGTTTATGACGTGGCGATTCTATTACAATTATGAGAAAAGTATTTAGATTAAAGAGGAGCATTAATGAGTGGAACAATATCGACAATTATAATAGTCGTAATCTTAGTGGTGATTCTTTTCTTTGCGGTTAAGAATTCAATACCTCATTTTAAGGGTGAGGGTGGATGCTGTGGTGGCGGTTGTAGTGAGAAACCTATAAAGCCAAAGAAGCTGACAGAAGTTAAAGCAACGAAGGTAGTTACGATCGAAGGTATGAGATGCTCAAACTGTCATACAAGAGTACAGAATGCACTTAACTCTATTGATGGAGTAAATGCAAAGGTTAATGGTGACAAAAAGCAGGCAGTAGTTAAGCTTGGCAGAGATATATCTGATGACGAGTTAAGAACTGCAGTTACATCTCTTGGCTACAAAGTAACTTCTATTACAGATTGTTAGAAGAATTAAATCGTGATAATAACATTTTTATAAAAGTTTTAATGAGGTGGAGTTAGTTTTCTCTGTCTTCCATAGCTTAGAAATGGGCAAAAAAGATGTATCAGGGGTAACAAACATTATCTTGAGAAAACGGGGTAATGGATAGTAGGATGTAGTTAGTAGAAAATTATTTTATGGAGGTAAATGCTATGTTTGAAGTTAAACACATATGTCTTCTTGTAGGAGGAACATTACTTGGATCAGCTGGAGTTAAGCTTCTCAGCAGTAAGGATGCTAAGAAGGCTTATACTCATGTAACAGCTGCTGTTATGAGATGTGCAGATACAGTTATGGATACTGCAACAACACTCAAGGAAAACTGTGGAGATATCAAGGCGGATGCTAAGGATATAAATGAGAAGCGCCGTGAGGAAGAGCGTCTTAAGGAAATCGAGGATGCTAAGGCAGTTATCGCTGAGGCAGAGGCAAGACTTGAGGAGCTTGAGGCAGAAGACGTTTCTGAGGCAGATTCAGCAGAAGCTGGTGCATAATGCTCCTATGCCTTAGGGTTACGAAGGAGATAGATTATGAAATGTAAGATTTTACATGAATCGAAGAATCGAATGCGTGTCCATTTCTTTCGCAAGTATATGACCTTCGATGAGGCAGATAAGGTGGAGTATTTTCTGCTAGGTCTGCCTTACGTTGATGAGGTTAAGGTTAGCGAGAGAACTTCGGATGCAACCATAAGATATAACGATAAGAAAAGAGAAGACCTGATAAAGGCGCTGTCTGAGTTCAGCCTCACGTCTACAGAGGTGGTGGTCCCTGAGCATACAGGAAGGGAACTCACCCATAACTATCAGGACAGAATGTTCTATCTGATAGCGAGACGTGCAATCTCCAGACTATTCTTACCTGTGTCCATAAGAAATGTCATCACAGTTGTTAAGTCTGTGCCATATATCGTTGAAGGACTGAAGAGTCTGGCTAAGGGAAAGCTGAAGGTTTCAGTACTTGATGCAGCAAGCATCTTAGTATCTATGATAAGGCGTGACTTTGATACTGCAGGAAGTGTTATCTTCCTTCTCAGTGTTGGCGACTTGATGGATGAATGGACCAGAAAGAAGTCAGTGGCGGATCTTGCCAGTGCTATGGCGCTGAATGTGGACAAGGTATGGCAGGTAACAGACAGTGGCGAAGAGATTCTGGTGGATATCAACCATGTCAAACTCGAGGATACTATCGTTGTAAGAACCGGAAATATGGTTCCTTTGGATGGCATAGTTATAGACGGCGTTGCAGAGATAAATCAGGCATCTATTACAGGTGAAAGTCTTCCTGTACATAAGGAGCCAGGCGGCTACGTTTATGCAGGTACAGTTCTTGAGGAAGGCGAGATTAAGGTCGCTGTTAAGAAGACTGTTGGCTCTGGTCAGTATGACCGCATCACCCAGATGATCGAAGAGTCAGAGAAGCTTAAATCCACTGCCGAAGAGAATGCATTTAGAATGGCAGATAAGCTGGTGCCTTATACCTTTGGTGCCACAGCCCTCACATATCTTTTAACGAGAAATGTAACTCGCGCAACATCAATACTCATGGTGGATTTTTGCTGTGCACTTAAGCTGTCCATCCCGATAGCAGTTCTTTCTGCTATGCGTGAAGCGGGTCAGCATCACATTTCTGTAAAGGGCGGTAAGTTCCTGGAGAAGGTCGCAGAGGCCGATACCATAGTCTTTGATAAGACGGGAACACTTACATATTCCTGTCCAACCGTAAAGGATGTAATAACATTTGATGGTGCTGATAAAGATGAAATGTTACGCCTCGCCGCATGTCTCGAGGAGCACTATCCACACAGCGTGGCAAATGCAGTCGTAAAGGCTGCTGCAGATAAGGGACTCACCCACGAGGAGAAGCACTCCAAGGTTGAGTACGTGGTGGCCCACGGTATTGCCAGCTCCATAGATGGTGAGAAGGTAGTGATCGGAAGCTACCATTTTGTATTCGAGGATGAAGGCTGCACTGTTTCAAGCGAGGAGCAGTCAAAGTTTGAGAATCTGTCAGATGAGTATTCACACCTCTATATGGCAATCGGCGGTAAGGTAAAAGCTGCAATAATGATAGAGGATCCTGTGAAGCCAGAGGCAAAGTCAGTAGTTGAGAGACTGCAGGCACTGGGACTTCGAGTTGTAATGTTGACAGGCGACAGCAGCAGGGTCGCAAAGCGTGTTGCAAGAGAACTGGGAGTTGATGAGGTAAGAGCTCAGGTGCTTCCAGAGGATAAAGCATCTTTCGTAGAGGAAGAGCATAGGGCAGGTCGAACCTGCATAATGATAGGTGACGGAGTAAATGATTCTCCAGCCCTTTCAGCTGCAGATGCAGGCATCGCAATCAACAGCGGTGCGGCAATTGCCAGGGAGGTTGCAGACATCATGATCTCTGAGGATGACCTTAGTAGTCTTGTGATACTAAGACAGCTGGGAGTGGAACTGCAGAAGCGAATGAAGGGCAACTATCAAAAGATTGTAGGTTTTAATGCAGGCCTGATAATCCTTGGCGCTTTCGGAATTCTCCAGCCAACTGTGACGGCACTTCTCCACAATGGTTCAACCATAGCCATTAGTATGAAGTCTATGACTAATCTACTGGAAACTAAAAACTAATATAAAAAAAATAAATGGGTTGACAAGATAACACTGTTATGTATATAATGCAAAACGAACATAACAGTGTTATTTTTTTGGGTAAGAATTATGGAAAACGAAAAGGAAACTAAGAAGAAACTTCTTGAATGTGCAATGAAGGAGTTTTCTGAAAAAGGATATATGAAGGCTTCCATCAGAAATATCTGTAAGGAAGCAGGGGTTACAACTGGTGCTCTGTATTTTTTCTTTAAGGATAAGGAGGATCTCTTCGGTAATCTGGTAGGTGGTCCACTTATGAAGCTGGAGAAACTGATAGATGATCATTTCTCTGAAGAGATTGTTGCGACCCAGAAGGTAACAAAGGAGTCATCTGGTAAAGGGGTAACGGTAGCTGATCTTGCTGCGGCTCAGGGCTTTGAGGATGATACAGAGATTGCAAAGGTGGTTGTAAAATATCTGTTCCAGGAAAAGGAAGCTTTTGATCTACTACTTACAAAGTCACAGGGATCTATATATGAAACAGTAGTTGATAAAATCGTTGATAAAGTAGAAGACCATTACACAATGATGTATGTGGCAATGAAGGGTTATAAGTCAAAGAGGGAACTTACGAAAGAGGACAAGTTCATCATCCACTGGATGTCACACGATCAGATAGATATATTCCTTCATCTTGCAACTCACTGTAAGAGTGTAAAGGAAGCTGAGAGTCAGATGAGTAATATGATGGCTTATATGATCGGTGGCTGGTTTGCAGTAATAAATAATAAATAAAGGCTTTTTCTTATGAGGAAGATGAATGATGAATTGAAAGGCTTGGAGAAATCCAAGCCTATAAAAAGGCTTATCACATAACGCTGTTATGTGAACATATATACATATAAAAACCAAGTTGTAATTCTTAAGCTCAGGCTGAAGAATCTAAAAACAAATATATGGAGGAAGAGAAATGTTTGTTGAAGTATCTAATATCAAGAAGAGCTACGGCGAAGGCGGAAGCTATGTGCAGGTCCTTAAGGGCGTAACTGTCGGAGTTGATAAGGGTGAGATGTGTGTTATCCAGGGAACATCAGGTTCTGGAAAATCTACACTTCTTAACTGTATCGGAGGACTTGATGAGGTAGATAGTGGCTCTATCAAAATAGACGGAAAAGAAATTGTAGGACTTAAGGGTGAGAAGCTTTCAGACTATAGAAGAGCAACTCATGGATTTATCTTTCAGTTCTATAATCTGATTCCGAATCTTACTGTAAGAGAGAATATTCAGGTATGCGAATATCTGACAAAGGATCCACTTAACATGGAGGAGCTTCTGGACGTGCTTGGACTTACAGAGCATCAGAACAAGTTTCCATCCCAGCTTTCAGGTGGACAGCAACAGAGATGTGCGATTGCAAGAGCTCTTATAAAGAATCCAAAGCTTTTGCTCTGTGATGAGCCTACTGGTGCGCTGGATTCCAAAACCTCTCGTGACATACTTGTACTTATGGAAGAAATCAACAGAAAGTATGGAACAACAATGCTTATCGTAACTCACAACAATTCCATCAAGAATATGGTTGATCATGTAATCTACCTGAAGGATGGAGAAATTTCGAAGAATTATATTAACGAAACAAAAGTTCCAGCAGCAGAATTGGAGGACCTGTAAGATGCAGAGAGTACTAAGAAAAAGAGTATTGAGGGATCTAAAGACCAACTTCTTCAGATACTTTGCCCTTGGTCTTATGATCGCTATGGGAATCTTTCTCGTTGTTACCATAGTTGGTAATGGTGAGACGTTAACTAGAGGAACTGAAGATATAGCTGAAGAGACCAATCTGGAGGATGGAGAGTTTGAGGTTTTTGTTCCTCTGTCAAAGAAAGATAAATCAGAAATTGCAGATATGGGAATAGAAATATCGGAGCAGTTTTACTTTGACTATGTATTAGAAGATGAAGATAGGGGTACCGTTAGAATCTTTAAAGTACGTGATAAGATTAACAAGCTTCACATTATTGAAGGAAAAGAACCTGTTGATGCAGAGGATATCGTGATGGAGAAGCGATATGCAGAAGAGCATGATTTAAAGGTTGGTGACAGCTTTGATATAGCCGGTACGACCTATAACATATCTGGTATAGGAGTTGTATCAGATTATGATGCTCCATTTAAGGAGCTTGGTGATACATCCTGTAACTCTAAATCATTTGGTCCTGTTTTTATTACTGATGAAGCATATGAGAGTTTTAAGAATTCAGGCAAGATACAGAAATCTGAAGATTATATCTATGCTTATAAACTTGGTGGCGGAAAAACGGATGATGATCTGAAAGATTACCTTAAGGACTTAAAGATCGATTCAACAGAGGTCGATGATGAGCTTTTTCAGGAGTACTGGGATAGAACTGGCGGTGTTGAGGAAGAGCTCCGTGATGCAGTGAAGGAACTTCGCGATGCCACAGATGATGTTCGAGATGGACTGGATGAGCTGTCAGAAAATAACGATGATATAAATGATGCAACAGCTGATATCTTCGACGCATATCTGGAGCAGACATCAAGTACGCTTAAGAGTTATGGAATGAATGTAACTCTTACAGAGAGCAACTTTGAGGAGAAACTGGACGATGTAATAGATGATGCACCGATAGAATCTATGAAATCAGCACTTAAAGATACAAAGAAGGAGCTTACGGATCTTAAGGAATATAAGGATGGACTTGAGGATTATACGGACGGAGTTGATGAGCTGTATGATGGTTTGGACGATATGTCAGACGGAGTTGGTGATCTGGATGAAGCAGTAGATGACGCCCTTGAGGAGTTTGACTTCTCACTTTCAAATCTTACTATGTTCCTGAAGCAGTCTGATAATCCAAGAATCTTTGGTACTAAGAACGATAAGGCTGTAGATATTGAGGTTGGTATAATTGCAGGTGTTATTATCTTTATACTTCTTGCGTATGTTATCTCAGTATTTGTTGTTCATAGCATTGAGAGTGAGAGCAGTATTATCGGAACTCTTTACTCAATGGGTGTAACAAAGAACGATCTTATGACTCATTATATAACACTACCGGTTGTAGTAACATTTCTCGGTGGTCTTATAGGAGCACTTGTTGCATCTACCGGTATTATGGCACCAATGATTGCGGAAAGTTCCTATAGTTACTTCTCTATACCACAGTTTGATTTCTCAGTTCCATCTTATCTCTGGGTATATTCGGTTGCTGTGCCACCGCTTATCGCTGTAGTGGTAAATGTAATCGTCATTAGAAGTAAGCTGAACAGAACAGCACTCTCCCTTATCAGAAATGAAGCAAAGCAGTCAGGTATTAAGAAGGTAAATCTGAAGGGAATGAACTTTGTATCTGCATTTAGAATAAGACAAATGCTTTGCGAGATGCGTTCTACTCTGGCTGTTGTTATGGGAATGCTTTTATCACTTCTGGTATTTATGATAGGTGTTAACTGCTATGTTCTTTGCGAGAATATTGCAAAGGATTACGAGAAGGACACCAAGTTTGAATATATGTATAACCTTAAGTATCCAGAGGAGGAACCACCAAAGGATGCTGAGTCTGCATATGCATATACCTGCAGAAAAAATACTTTGGGATACAATTTTGATGTAACAATTTTAGGAATTCAGCCAGATAGTAAGTATTTTGATGTAGATCCAGGAGACAGCAAGTCAGATGTGGTAGTGTCAAATGCATTTGCTGAGAAGTTTGGTCTCAAAGAAGGACAGGAGTTTGTTGTAACCGACGAGGATAAGGAAGTGAAGTATGCCTTCACAATAAAGGAAATAACAGAGTACTCTACTTCATTTTATATCTTTATGGATATAGATGTTATGAGAGATATGATGGGAGAGTCGGATGATTACTATAACATACTCTTTACGGATAAGAAGCTGGATATCGATCCAGGCAGAGTATATACAATCATATCAAAGGCCGATGTTGTAAATGGTGCTTCAGTATTCTCTAGTCTGATGATGCCTATGGTATATACACTTTCCTTCTCATCAGCAATAATCTTCTGTGTGGTACTGTACCTGATGATGAAGGTTATGGTGGATAGAAGTGCTTACAATATTTCACTTATCAAGGTCTTCGGATATAAGAAGAAGGAGATAAGGAAGCTATATTTGGATGGTAATTTCTACGTTATAGCTCTGGGATCACTTATATGTCTTCCTCTTTCGAAGTTTATTATGAATAAGCTGTTCCCATTTATGATACCAAATGTGTCCTGTGGACTGAATGTTGAAACACCTATCATCTTCTATGTAGTTGCGTATATTGTAATCCTTATCCTTTACTTCGTGATCAATACAATGCTTGTTTCAAGACTGAACAAGTTCACACCAGCAGAAGTACTGAAGAATCGAGAGTAGCATATTATTTTAAGAAGTGGCAGGGCTGTTAATTAGCAGTCCTGCTATTTTAGTTAAAATTTTATTGACAATAAAATGATAATGATTTAATATATGAACAAATGTTCATATATTAAATCCAAGGAGTGCAATTATGGCAAGTAAAAATGTAAGTAAGGCATTATACAAGGTGTCATCAAAGGCTTATGATACTTTTTTAAAGATGTATTTTTCTTCTAATGGAAAAACTCCAAGAGAAGTAATCGGGGAGATGATTCCAGAAGATAATGCGATGATTCTTGATATGTGCTGCGGCACATTTGCAAATGGTTTTGTTGTTGCAAAGAATAAGCCAGGAGCAAAAGTAATTGGCCTAGACAGATCTATGCCAATGCTAAAGAAAGCAAGACAGAAGGTAATCGATAACGGTCTGAAGAATGTGAAGCTGATCTGCAGAGATGCTACAGATACAGGAATTAAGAGCGGTACATTTGACTACGTAATAATTGGTCTTGTACTTCATGAATGTAATCCGGATCTTTGGAAAGGTATTCTATCAGAGGCAAGAAGACTTCTTAAAGATAATGGAAAACTTTTAATTCTCGATTGGGATATTCAGGAGTCCATAAAGGGAAAGATAAAGTTCTCACCACTTTATGTATGTGAAACTCTTGTTACACCAAAGTATTTTAAAGAGTATTACTACAGTGATAAAAGAATATTCTTTAATGATTACGGCTTTGAACTGGAGCAGATGGAGAGATGTGATGTAACCTTCGTGGCATCATTCAGAAAAGCTAGTGATGAAAGTCAGACAAAAGAAAGTACGGTAGCTGAAGATAATCATCCTGAAAAGTTTTTAAAAGAAACACAGATGGTTAACTATAGAACTGACAGCATTCAAAAATTAGTTGAAAAGCGTGGTTGGAAAAACCTGGATGAGTTTGAAAGGATTGGCGCTATTTATGATTTCGTAAGAAATGAGATCGCATTTGGTTACAATCGTTCGGATACTCTTAATGCTGAGGAAGTGTTATGGGATGGTTATGGACAGTGTAACACTAAAAGTACAGTGCTTATGGCGCTTCTTAGGGCAGTAGGTATTCCATGTAGATTGCATGGATCGGAAGTAAGTAAAGGTTTTCAAAGAGGTGCCACCTCGGGTATTGTTTCAAAGCTTGCGCCTGAAAGAGTTGTACACACCTGGGTAGAGGTTCTTTATGAAGATAAATGGATCGCCTTGGAGGGTGTTATAACAGATGAGGCATATGTGAAAGGAGTGAAGAAAAAGTTCCCAAATCATAGTGGTATCTTTAAAGGATATGCTATATCTGTTCCTAGTTTAGATACTTTAGATCTTGAGTGGAAGGGTGAAGATCTCTTTGTACAGAATACATCTGTAGTTGAAGATTATGGAGTATTTGAAAATCCAGATGACTTCTTTAAAGAGCACAAGCAAAAGTTGAGTAAGCTAAAAGAACTTGCTTATATTTACTATGGAAGGAAAGTAATGAATAAAAACGTTGCCAGTGTAAGAAGGTGCAGTGGGGTCCGTCCCCACTGCACGGAGGTCTGTCCCTAGTTGCACTAAAATGAAACTATTTTCATTTTTATATTGACAAGCGAACCTCATGTGATTAAAATGAAACCATATTCATTTTAATTGCGTGAGGTTTTTATTATGCCAAAAGTTAGCGAAGAATACTTTGAAAACAAGAAGAAGCTTATTACGGATGCGACTTATAATGTGTGTCTCAGAAAGCCAGTTGGAATGGTAACAATGACGGATGTTATTGAAGAGACAGGGCTTTCTCAGGGAGGTATCTATAGGTTTTACAAAAATCTGGATGAGATTCTCAGTGATATGATCACCAGGATGCGGGTGGACTATAACTTCGTAGACTCTATGGAGTCAGTTATGAAAACAGAGGGGCTTTCCTTCGAAGAGGTGACCTACAAGATCTGTGACATTTTGGCTGAAGTAATGGAGAAGCATCTAATGGATATTCAGAAGATTAACTTTGATTTGACGGTACTTGCAATAAATGAACCTGAGAGAGCGGAGGCTATAATCAAGGGAACAAAAGGAAGAGGGAACTTCGAATACCTTGCCAGTGTGTTGATGCCTATGCTGGTGGAAGCGTGTCAGAAGAATAAGCTGAAACCTGTAGCTGAACCAGAGGACATATTAAAATACATTTCAGCTACGTATACAGGAATTGAGATGAGTTCTATTCTGTCAGCCTGCTATGGAAATGGAAAAATGAATGTGGATTGTAAACCTAAGGAAATGTTTAATGTGCTGGCGAAAACGATAATTCTTTTATTCGGAGGAGAAGTGAAATGAGTAAGGTAAGATTTCCAAAACCAACAGGTGAATATGCAGTTGGTACATTTACATATACAGTTAAGGACGACAGAAAAGAAGTTATGCATCAGGGCGGAATGAGAAGTGTTACATCAAGAGTTTATTATCCTGTGCTTAAGGAAAGCGTAAAGGGACTTTCTAAAATGGTAGCCCTGTCGGACAATATGTTGAAGGGGTTCAAAGACGCATTTAAGGTTGCTCCAAATTTTAAGAAAAAACCTGAGGCCAATAGATCAGAATGCTATGAGGGAGCAGAGAAAATTCCTGGAATGAAGTTTCCACTTATCATGTTTAATCATGGTTATAATTCGTATAGAGAGGGAAATTCATTTCTCTGTTTGGACCTTGCTTCTCATGGTTATGTGGTTATCTCAGTTAATCATTCTTATGAGTCGATATGTAGTGAATTTGAGGATGGTACAGTTCTTTTCTATGATAAGACAATCCCAAAGAAGCAGTACGAGCCAATGCTGGGTGGCGTAATTACTATGTTTAAGCTAATGAAATTAAGAGGAACTGACGCTGAGCTTGCTGAAAAGTTTGACGAGGCTCAAAGAAAATATTGCAAGTTTTTGATGAGCAGACTACCAGAATGGGTAAAGGATAATGAAGCAGCCCTGGAGTTTGCGAAGGAAAACTTTGCTGATTTTATCGACTTTGAAAAGGGAGTAGGTGCTTCTGGTCATTCCATGGGTGGAAATACAGCTTATGCACTCTGTGCAAGGAATGATGACTTTGTATGTGGAATAAATCTTGATGGAGCATATTTCGGTGATTATACAAATGATATTCAGACGAAACCATTTATGCAGATCAGCTGTAAGGATAATGAGTATGTAGTAACCAGAGTTTATACACGTCATACGAAGCCTGTATTCAAGGTGCTTTTCAGGGATATGCATCATATTGGATTTGCAGACTGCAAGCATATGATTCCTATGAAATCTGTGGTTGGAAAGTTGGATGCAGACCTGCTTCATGAGAATGTCTGCAGGGCACATCTTGAGTTCTTCGATGCTTACTTGAAGGGGCTGAAGGCAAAGCCAGAATTAAAGAGTAATGATGTTGTGACAGTATCCGAGTATCAGCCGGACATGTGATTAAATGTAATGTAATCGAACAAAAATGTAATCACAAAAAATCAATTGACAAAGTTAAGCGAACAGTGTATTCTTTAAACTGCTTTTAGAGAACACTGTTCGCTTATATATTAGGCTGAGTTTAAGAGGGTAAAAAAATGCCGAGAGATAAAACAGAAAACCACGAAAAGATAATTAATGCGGCGCTTACTGAGTTTCTCGAATATGGATTTAAGGATGCTTCTATGAGGAGAATTGCAGAAGCCAGTGGGATGAGTGCCTCTGGATTATATAAGCATTTTCCTAGCAAAGAGGATATGTTTGCCGCATTGGTTGAACCAACTGTTCAGGGATTTATGGAACTTTATAGCAGTCTTGAAGATGATTACTTTGAAGATATTCATGCTGAATCAAAGGACGAGGTTCTGAGTGGAAAGAGCGAGTCTGTAAGGATCATGGAATATATATATGAGCATATTGATGAGTTCAGATTGCTTATTTGTAAGTCTCAGGGAACAAGGTATGAGAGCTTTACTCACGATATGGCAATGCTTGAGGAAAAAGAAACTCTTAAGTATATGAAAGCGCTTAAGAAAGCGGGATTCCCAGTTAAAGATATAAAAAAGAAGGAATTCCATTTGCTTGCAACAGCCAGTGTTGATGCTATGTTTCAGGCGGTGATACATGACTTTTCAAAGAAGGAAGCATTGCACTATGCTAAAACACTAGAGGAATTTTATGAGCCAGCGTGGAAGCAGCTTTTTGGTTTGTAGATAAGGGACGATCAAAGATTAGTATGCCCCAATATTGGGGCATATATTTAACTAATAGAGTTAGAGAGGACTAATAAAAAATAATTATATTTAATTAAACTGCTCAACAAGGAGGAAAGGTAAATGCAGGAAGAAAAGATAGATAGAAATGTGGAAAAGAAGAAATCCACACTGGGTTGGGTGCTGGAATTTGCAGGGATGGATAAGACATCTTATCTACTTAGTATATTCTTCTCAATCATCAGCGTATCAGCGGGATTTATTCCGTACATGTTTATAGCGCACATTGTAAAGGCGTTAGTTGGTGGCGAAAAGGATATGAACTATTATCTTAAACAGTGTGGGTTTATAGCTTTGTGCTGGGTGATCAACAAGATTTTTCATACCATTTCGACAACGCTGTCACATAGAGCCACATTTGCTGTTTTAGGTGAGATAAGAAGAAGACTTACAAAGAAGCTCAGCGTTATGCCTCTGGGTGATGTGCTGGCAGATTCGTCGGGCTCTTATAAGAATATAATTGTGGAGCGAGTTGACTCCATAGAGACAACTCTTGCACATATAGTTCCAGAGGTAATCGGAAATGCGGTAGTGCCAATCGGAATCTTTGTAATAATGCTCAGCATTGACTGGCGTCTGGCTCTTCTTTCACTTATAAGTGTTCCGATTGGATTTATATTCTACAGTCTTATGATGGTTGGTTCAAAGGAGAGATTTGAGAATACAATCGTTAAGACCAAGGCACTGAATGATACAGCTGTTGAATATATAAATGGTATCGAGGTTATTAAAGCTTTCGGCAAAACTAAGACCTCTTATGAGAAGTTCCGTGTTGCTGCAAAGGAAGGTGCTGACTGTTTCATCGAGTGGATGAGATCTTGCAACGTATGGCAGAATCTGGCTCTTACGATTATGCCGGCACAGCTTCTGACTCTGCTTCCATTTTCTGGTTGGTTTTATATGACGGGAAGAGTTGATGGTGCAGATGCACTTATGCTGATCATTCTTACACTTGGACTTATATCTCCGATGATGATTATTGCAGGACATATGGATAACATGTCAAAGACAGCATCTATCATAGGTGAAGCAACAGCCATCCTTGGAAAGAGAGAGCTTGTTCGTCCGGAGGTATGTAAGACAGCTCCAAAGAATAATACTATCGAATTCAAGAATGTTCATTTTGGTTATGACGAGACAGAGGTGCTTCACGGAATTAATCTCACGATAAAAGAGGGAACAGTAAATGCACTTGTTGGTCCATCTGGATCAGGAAAGTCTACTATCGCAAAGCTCATTGCTTCCTTCTGGGATCCAGACAGTGGACGAATAACTTACGGTGGTGTGGATGTAAAGGATATTCCTCTAAATGACTATAACAAATGCATTGCATATGTATCCCAGGATAATTATCTCTTTGACGAAACAATATTGGAGAACATTCGAATGGGCAGACCTGATGCTACTGATGAGGAAGTGATAAATGCTGCTAAGGCTTGTGGTTGTCACGACTTCATTATGGGTCTTGAGAAGGGATATGACACAATAGCAGGAGGTGCTGGTGGACATCTTTCTGGAGGAGAGAGACAGAGAATCAGTATCGCAAGAGCTATGCTTAAGGATGCTCCAGTTGTAATCCTTGATGAAGCAACAGCATATACAGATCCTGAAAATGAAGCGTTAGTTCAGAGAAGTGTGGCAAAACTTGTATCAGGTAAGACACTTATCGTAATTGCACACAGGCTCTCAACCATAACTTCTGCAGATCAGATAATTGTAGTGAATGATGGAAGCATTGAATCAGTTGGAACTCAGGATGAGCTACTGCAGAATTCACTTCTCTATAAAGAAATGTGGAATGCTCATATATCATCAAAGGATTCGGAGGTAGCGTAATGTTTAGAACACTAAAACTTTATTTTGATTTTGCAGATTCGGTAAATAGAAAGAAGCTTTATACAGCTATGCTTCTTGGAGTTCTGAAGGCAATCTTTGCTACTCTCAGAATTCCTGCTATAGCTATAATCCTTCAGGGTATACTTGATAAAAATATGAGTATGAATAACATTCGACTTTCGGTGCTCATCATGCTCCTTTCGATAGCAGGACAGGTTCTTGTTGGTCTTAAGACTACCATGCTTCAGACTGAGGGTGGTTACAACACCTGTTCCTCTAAGCGTATCGAGATTGCAGAGCATCTTAGATATCTTCCTATGGGATTCTTTAATGCCAACAGTCTTGGTCAGATTACCAATATCACGACCAATACTATGGAGCAGCTTGCTGATGTGGCAACGCTTGTTGTTATGATCACAACTCAGGGAATAATAACAACGGGAGTAATCTACGTCTTTGTTGCAATCTTTGATATAAGGATCGCTCTTATTCTACTAGTGGGTATTCTGGTATTCTCATTTTTCAATACGATGATGCAGAGAGCAACTAAGCCTGCAGCTCCAAGAGTTGCAAGAGCAGGGGAGACTTTGGTAACAGCGGTAATTGAGTATGTTCAGGGAATTGCAGAAGTAAAGAACTTCAACATGACAGAAAAATCAGCAAAGAAGCTGGAGAGCGCCATTAAGGAAAAACAGATGGCAGATACTAAGATGGAATTCACTGTAATCCCATTCATGTGCCTTCAGGGTATTGCAACAAAGTGTACAGGTGTGGTTATGTGTCTTGCATCTATTTGGTTTTATCTAAATGGTAGCATGCCACTTCTTTATGCGATACTTATGATTATTTCTTCATTTATGATCTATGAGAGTCTTGATATGATGGGAGGCTTCTCTGCACTTATGAGAAATGTTAATATCATTGTTGATAAGACTAACAAAGTGCTGAATATTCCACCAATGGATATAGATGGAGAAGAAATAACTCCAAAGAATATGGATATTGAACTAAAGGACGTTACATTTGCCTACGAGGATAGAACAATAATAGATGGCATATCGCTTAAGATTCCAGCCAATACAACTACGGCAATAGTTGGTCCTTCAGGCGGAGGTAAGACAACGCTTACAAATCTTATGGCAAGATTCTGGGATGTTAAGAGCGGAGAGATATTCCTTGGTGGACGAAATGTTAAGGACTACAGTTTTGACAGTCTGATGAAGAACTTCAGCTTCGTATTCCAGAGAGTATATCTTTTTGAGGATACTATTGCCAACAATATCAGATTTGGTGAGCCTGATGCTTCTATGGAGAGAGTGATCGATGCGGCAAAGAAAGCCAGATGTCACGACTTTATAATGAGTCTGCAAAATGGATATGATACAATAATCGGTGAAGGTGGCGCATCACTTTCTGGTGGCGAGAAGCAGAGAATATCTATTGCCCGAGCAATCATGAAGGATAGTCCGATAATCATACTAGATGAGGCAACAGCAAATGTGGATCCAGAAAATGAGAAGGAACTTACAGAGGCTATCGAGAATCTTACAAGAGAGAAGACGATCATCATGATAGCTCATCGACTTAAGACAGTAAGACATGCGGATCAGATAATAGTTGTTGATAAGGGCAAGGTTGTTCAAAAGGGTAAGCACGAAGAATTGATGCAGGTTGAAGGAATCTATAAGAACTTTGTATCAGGAAGACAAGAAGCGGTTAGCTGGAAGATAGCGTAGAAAAGAATATGAATAATAATATATTTGGTAATAATAAAAGGGTGGAGGAGATTCTGGATCAGCTGAGATGTATTCCCTGGTTTAGAGATTATCTGGCCCAGATTCCGCCGGAATTTATAAATATGTTCCTTGGCTCTTCTGAGTCTAAGGTAGAGGTTAGCGTTAAAAACAACACCGTGATTGAAGCGACTCTGGAGAATCCGGGAGGTCGAAGCTATGAGCACTGGAGATATTTTATGGCAGAGCCATATCCAGGACTCAGGGTGCTGAATGGTAATATCACTGGACTATTAAAGCTTGAAGGGATTGGAACAGGAATACCAGATACAAAGACTTCTGTCATACATTACTGTGCGAAGGGGCGATGTGAGATTCTCACAAAGGATGGAATGTATGCATTCATGGAGCCTGGAGTTATCTGTCTGGAAAGCCATAAGCGTAAAGAGAAGAATTTCAATTTCTATGGCGAAGAATACGAAGGGGTTGAGATTGCATTTGAACTGGATGCTTTTAATGAAGAGCAGATAGAGTATCTTAAGACTCTTGGAATAGATATAGACGAGCTTAAAGAGCGATTTGATCAGGATACTGAGTATTATATTGGAAATGCATCTGATCTGCTTAAGTCTTCTGAGATGGAGCTTGATGCTATGATGAAAGGAGATGCTCCGGACAGCCTGACATTATTCCTGTCGATTCTTAGAATTAATAATCTGGTGAAGAGCGGTCATATATTAACTGATAAATCAAAGTTTTATCTGACAAAGGGACAGAGGCGGATTGTCTCTGAGATTCATGATTACTTTATTGATCATATCGATGAGGATATAACAGTTGAGCAGATGGCTGAAAAGTATAATCTTAGTCACGTATCACTGAATAAGTATTTCGGTATAATGTATGGTGACACACTTCATAAATACATGCAAAATTATCGAATGAATTATGCTGGAAAAGAGCTGGTCATGACAGATAAAAGTGTAGCTGAAATTGCTGCATCTGTGGGTTATGATAATCAGGGTAAGTTTTCCAGTGCATTTAAAAGAAAGCATAAAGTTACTCCTCTGGAATATCGACGTTTAAAAATGGAGCAATAATTCAATAATGGAGCGGTTTTAATTAAACATAGGTGCTATTATGCCAAGGTCAAAGGATTTAACACTTGACCTTGGCTTTTAATTTTGGGCGAAATCATAGATAAAACTTTAGGAAAGGAAACAGATATGTTTATCAATCTTAAGAATGCAAAGAAAATATATGGAAAAGGAGAAAGCGAGGTTCGTGCGTTGGACGGAGCCTCACTGGAGCTTGAAGAAGGAGGAGTATATGTAATACTTGGTCCTTCAGGAAGTGGTAAATCAACGCTTCTTAATATGCTGGGAGGACTTGATCATCTGGATGATGGCAACCTGGAAATAGGTGGTGTGACGCTCTCCAAGATGAAGGATAAAGAACTGGTTGAATATAGAAGAAGTGATGTAGGATTTGTCTTTCAGTTCTACAATCTGATTCCAGATCTTACTGTAAAAGAAAATATACAGGTGGTGGCAGATATAACTAAGGAGCCTCTTGATATAGACGAGGTTATGGAGGCCGTAGATATAAAGAAGTATGAGCACCATTTCCCTTCGGAGCTATCAGGCGGACAGCAGCAGAGAGTAAGTATTGCAAGAGCCCTTATAAAAAATCCGAAGATACTTCTTTGTGACGAGCTGACAGGAGCTCTTGATACGAAGTCGGCACGTCTTGTGCTTAAGTTTGTGGAACAGGTAAATCAGAGGTTTCATACTACCATAATCATCATAACGCACAACGAAGCAATCGCAGGAATGGCAGACAGGGTGATCCGCATCAAGGATGGACAGGTTTCTTCAAACAAAGAAAATGAAAGCAAAATTCCTGCCTCTGACCTGGAGTTGTAATTCATTCCATGCGAGGGATTAGAATTAACAGATTTATGAAGAGGAAAATGAAATGACACTTAGAAAAAGATATGCAAGAAATATAAAAAACAATCTATCGTTTTATATATGCGTATGCATCCTAACAATCCTTGTGGTTGTGCTGTATCTTGACTTTGCGGCTGCAGCTGTTAAGGTGGGTAAGGATCTTGATTACTTCTACGATAAATATAAGGTGGAGCATGCTCAGTTTACTGTTGAGGATGAAATAAGCGATGAGGATATAGATGAGCTTGAAGAGAAGTACGATATACTTCTTGAGAAGCAGCGATATATTGATTTTGATTTAGATTATGAGATAAGAATCCTCAGCGTTCCAAAAAAGATTAATCTCTACGTGATGGCTGATGACGACGTCAAGAATTCAAAGCCAGCTACAGAAGTGGGTGTTGGAGAGATCATTATCAATACAGGACTTGTAGAAGGAAATGATATAAAACCGGGAGATAAAATAAAGCTTGGAGATAAGGATTTTGAATTTGCTGGAGATTTTGAAAGAACGGACTATCTCTTTCCGATAAAGGATACAACTGATACATTCGCACTTAAAAGTGAGTTTGGTATTGGAATGGTAAGTGATGAGGAATTTGAAGATTTAGTAAAGCAATACGGTGATGATGATTCAGAAGAAAATGCTGTAAAGCAGTACTACGTAATCAGATATAACAAGGACAACGAAAATGAGGTCAGAAAAGCAATCAACAAAGAGTATGGTATGCTTTCTTACCTTAAGGCAGAGACAAATACTCGAACTAATATTCCGAAGACAGAGATAGAAGAAACCTCGAATATGATGAACATAGTTATTCTTATACTAGTTATCTTTATCTCAATTATCATTTCAGTTGTAATCGGACGAAAGATAAAAAATGACAGAAGACAGATAGGAGTTCTTATAGCGCTTGGTTATAGAAAGAGGGAACTATCAAGACATTATGCCATGTACGGTATTCTTCTGGGATTAGTTGGAACTATTCTTGGAGTAATTACCTCACTATTCCTGTCAGATGTGCTTCTTAGAAATCTGTTTTACAAGATAGAACCGATTCCAACAACGTACAGTGTATCTGTTCCTAATGTTCTGATCGCAGTTCTTGTGCCGACAGTGATGTATACATTTTCTGTTTACAGAGCTGCAAGAAAGGTAATGAAGACTGATGTTATCACCATGATTTCTGGAAGGAGTCATGGAGGAGTTGCATCTAAGCTTCGTATGAAGAAGAGTCGTCTTAGTGTTAAAACGAAGTTTAAACTTAGACAGATATTTGGCAAACCGGGCAGAAGCTTTATTGTGGTAGTCGGACTTGCCTTTGGTGGAATGCTTTATGCCTTCTGCCTATCCTGTATAGATTCCATGGATGCGTATGTGAAGCATACAGTAGACCAGATAGGGACATTCAACTATGAGTATTTTCTAAAGACTCCTGAGTTGGGAGAACCTGAAAAGGGAAATGCAATCTTAGGTGTAAGCTACGAGGTAAAAGGACGCGAGGATATCATGATGCTGCTTGGTATAGACAGCGCAGGGATGATCAACTTTAAGGATGTGGATGGTAATGAATTAGAATTTAAGGAAGACCATTTCTATATAACCTCAATGGCGAGTCTTGCATTTGATACGGGAGTAGGCGATGAGATTACAATCGTAGATCCTATCACGCTTGACGAATATACCGTTAAGATTACAGATATAGTGAAGAATGATTCTCAGGCAGCAATCTACTGTTCAAGAGAGAATGCTGCCGATATTTTGGATGTTGATATCGAGGAATATAATAAGCTGTCAAGGCTAGATGAGATGTCTGAAGATGAAATAATGGACATTGTTTATGATAAGCTGGATATAGATATGGCACAGTCTCTTTCTGAGGATGATGTTAAGGACGTAATAGAAGAATTAACAGCTGAAGATTTGGGTGTGGAGGAATTACTCCTTCCATACAATGTCATAATGTCGGAGGATGAAGTCAGCATCGATAGTGATAAGCTGGTGAAAACCATTTCCAAACAGTCACTGTCAGATCAGATAAATGAAGTTAAGGTCAGTATGGAAGACTTAGTTGGTGTCATCAATATATTTGCCATAATCATCTGTGTCATAGTTGTATATATGATGGTAAACGTACTGATCACCGAATCAACGCCATCGGTATCAATGCTTAAGGTGCTTGGTTACAGAAATAAAGAGATTAACTCTATGGTACTTAATGTGTATCATTTGCTTGTTCCTATTGCGATAGTGATAAGCTTCATTCTCGGATTCTTTGGAACGAAGGCAGTCTTCGATGCAAATGTATCTGTATATAAAACGTATCTTGCAACCTGCATATATCCAATATCTATAGTGAAGATGGTCTGCTTAGTTCTAGTAAGTTATATCTTGTCGTTACTGCTGCTGCGTGGTAAAGCAGGCAAGGTAGATCTTGTAGAAAGTCTTAAGGATAATCGTGAATAAAGAAGGAAAATAGTGAAGGGAAAAAGACGCAACCAAACATAACAAAACTTCGAAGTTTTTGACAAGTTTGATTGGTTGACAATAACTAACGAATAACATTATCATAAATGGTTTATACGAACTGATAATATTATAAAAAATATTTGACAAGTAACCGAACGGTAACTATAATCAAGTTACCAATCGGTTACTTTTTATGTTGGAATGAGTTGCAGTTGTTGATTGAAAAGGATAAATTAGGATGAGAAAGAATAAGACGAGAAAGAAAAGGAAGAAGAAACTTTTGATGATTGTTTTAATAATACTTGGGATTGGAATCGTCGCTCTAACAGTTGATTTCTTTATAGTTAGAAAGATAGCACTGGACCGATTCTCAACTTACGAGGCGAAGGCTAAGTCAACAGCAACATCCTATGGTAAAATGAGCTACATAGATGAAGGTAGCGGAGAACCGTTCCTTATATGTCACGGAATCACCGGAGGATATGATCAGGGCTTTGATGTTATGGGTGGTCGTACGGATGATTACAGGATTATCGCCCCATCAAGATTTGGATATCCTGGAACTGATATGCCGGAGAATGCTACCGTAGACATGCAGGTGGAGGCATATATCGAATTGCTGGATGAACTAGGAATAGAGAAAACATTTGTCACTGCAACCAGTGCTGGAGGAACAGTCGCAGAGAGATTTGCCATGATGCATCCAGAAAGATGCAAGGGCTTGATCCTTTACTGTTCAGGATATCCGGCGCAGGAAAAACCTAGCGAAACAGCTACAGGAATGACAGGACCACCAGCATTTTTCTGCAATGATTTTGCTATGTGGATGATCAGCCCATTATTCAAGCCAATGATGGGAATGGAGCGAAATGTTATCAAGCAGATTATGCCTATGAAGGAACGTAAGGCTGGTATAGTTTTTGACGGCGATGTAGTCAATAAGGATCATACAAATAACTATGATAATTACGACCTGAAGAACATACAGGTTCCAGTTCTTATCATTCACTCTGAGGATGATAAGCTGGCTGATTCTGATAAGGCAAAGTACTGGAGCAAAGAGATACCTAATTGTAAGTCTATCTTTTTCTCAGGTGTAGGTCACCTTATGACTGGAAACAGTGAGGAGATCAACGAGGTACTTGATGATTTTGTGGAGGAAAACAAATGAATACTAAGGAATTAATTCTTGAAGAGGCACTTAAGCAGTTTTCAGAAAAAGGCTTTGCCGGTACATCTATGAGTGATATTGCAAAGCCGCTTGGGATAACAAAGGCTGCGCTTTATAAACATTTTAAAAGTAAGCAGCAGATATTTGATGAAATAATCCTGCAGTCCGAGGAACGCTTCAAGGATATATTTGAGGAATTATCAGTTCATCTTCCGAGTAATAAAAAAGAGAAAATGAATGAAAAGGATGTGGATGCCTTCAGCACAATAACAGCAGAAGGACTATGTAAAAGTGTTCTCTCCTTTGTCCGCTTTTCTATGAATGATCCATATTCCAAACAGGTTCGTCGAATGCTGACTATATCTCAGTTTCAGAGTAAAGAACTGGCTGAGATGTATACTCAAAGATATGTGGAAACAATGCTGAGCTATGACGAGAAATTATTCGCAAATCTTATGAAGCGTGGTGTCATAAAAAAAGGGGATGCCAAAACTTTAGCAAGGATGTTTTATGCGCCAGTGATCATGTATATGGGAATTTGGGACAGAGAACCTGGCAGAGCGAAGGAGTGTGAGAAAGCAATCAAGAAGCATGTGGAAGACTTCGTAGCAATGACAAAGGAACAATCATGCAACTGTAATTAATACTGTCGATTCGCAGGGGAAAGCAACACAAATGAGGTAAAAATGCTAAAAATGTTGCCGGAGGTTCTGAAAAAGTGGTCTGGGAGGAAGAGAAGGCAACACAAATGAGGTAAAAATGCTAAAAATGTTGCCGGAGGTTCTGAAAAAGTGGTCTGGGAGGAAGAGAAGGCAACACAAATGAAGTGAAAATGCTAAAAATGTTGCCGGAGGTTCTGAAAGAGTGGTCTGGGAGGAAGAAAAAGCAACAAAAACAAAAGAAAAAGAAAGAAAATGTTGCCGGAGGTTCTAAAAAAATGGTCTGGGAGGAAGAAAAAGCAACAAAAACAAAAGAAAAAGAAAGAAAATGTTGCCGGAGGTTCTGAAAAAGTGGTCTGGGAGGAAGAGAAGGCAACAAAAACAAAAGAAAAAGAAAGAAAATGTTGCCGGAGGTTCTGAAAAAGTGGTCTGAGAGGAAGAAAAAGCAACAAAAACAAAAGAAAAAGAAAGAAAATGTTGCCGGAGGTTCTGAAAAAGTGGTCTGGGAGGAAGATTCAAGTCTAGTTGCGTGAGATTTGAATGAATGTAAACTAAGCCTTGTTTGTTGAGACGAACACTCTTTATCGTTGACTATAATACTATCAATAAAGGATAATCGAAGTAGATAGGTATTGTAGACTGTGACATGAATGGGGGTGTTCGTATGATCAGTTTAATTGATGCAAAAGAGGGTGTCAGCTACCATATTCTTTGGATGTTTGGGCAGGCCGCTGAGATAAAAGATATGATGCGGTATGAGACTGACAAGGTGTTAAAGGTAGTTTCCAAGAATGAAGGTGGAAATGTAGTAGTAGCCTACGATGACAGGCGTTTTGCCATGTCACCGGATCTGGCGTACTATATAAAACTCGCTGAGGTATAACCCTGGGGTTATAATGAAAAAACTCCAATAGTATTAAATACTAAAAATGGCTACAAATTTTAAAAAAGATAATTAACAATCATGGCTGTCAGCTCTTGGGTGACGGCCTTTTTGTTTTTACCTTTGTTGTGGAACATGGTGTCGTGAACCACAGCTTCAACCATAGTAAGTATTATATAAGAAGCGGTTTTAAGATCCTTTACTTTTACCTGATCTTTATAGTCTCCGAGCATATGGATAAGCATTGCAGAGACTTCTTTCTTGTGTTCCATCTCAATTTCACGGAATTCGTCTGACTGCTCGGACAGGGACGCAATCTCTCTCTGGAATTCAGTCATAACACTGTGCCCTTTGAAGATATAGGAGATATACATATAGACCGTATCTTCAATGGACATATCTTCTGGAAGGGAACTGAAATCCACAGGTTTAAGAACAATGTTGTAGATATCAGCAACAAGCTCGATGTAGAGTTCTTTCTTATCCTTAAAATATGAATAAAATGTTCCGATGGATACATCAGCCGCTTTAGCAATTTCATTTGAGCTGGTAGAGTGGTATCCCTTTTCGGACATAAGTTTTATGGCAGCGTCTTTGATACGCTGCTTTTTTTCTATACTTCTCTGTTGTTTTGGAACTCTTGTTTCTGCAGGTGCCATAATAATACTCCAATGATGAATAAAAGAAAAAACATGTATTCTTATCGATCTATTCCCAAGTATATCACATAAGAAAAATAAAAGAAATAGAAAAATGTGAGCAATTACTCATATTTCTGTTGACAAACCCCAGGTCGAGTGCTAATATCCAAAATATGAGCAGTTGCTCATATTACAAAATGTTTATTGAAAAGAAGCAATATATCATAAAATGTGTCAGTTTTGCTTCATTTCGGAAAGGAATATATATATGTATCTTGAGGTAAAAGGTTTAAAGAAAAGCTACGGTGAAGGTGGTAGTTATATTCAGGTATTAAAGGGGATAGATGTATCTGTAGAAAAGGGAGTTATGTGTGTTATTCAGGGAACCAGCGGCTCTGGAAAATCTACTATGTTGAACTGCATTGGTGGACTTGATACAGTTGATTCGGGTTCTATAAAGATTGATAACAAAGAAATTGTGGGACTTAAGAACAACGCTCTTTCAGATTATAGAAGAGACAGTCTTGGCTTTATTTTCCAGTTCTACAATCTGGTTCCCAATCTTACAGTAAGAGAAAATATCAAGGTGTGTGAATATCTGTCAGATGATCCTATGGATATAGATGAGCTGCTTGATGTGCTGGGACTTACAGAGCATCAGAACAAGTTTCCATCACAGCTTTCTGGTGGACAGCAGCAGAGATGTGCTATAGCAAGAGCGCTTATTAAGAATCCTAAGCTTCTTCTTTGTGATGAGCCAACAGGTGCTCTTGATTCCAAGACATCTAAGGACATCCTGATCCTTCTTGAAAAGGTAAATGAAAGATATGGAACAACTATGCTGATCGTAACTCATAACAACGCTATCAAGAATATGGTTGATCAGGTAATCATTATGAAGGATGGAGAAATCAGAAAGAATTATATGAATGAAGAGAAGATTCCTGCATCTGAGTTGGAGGATTTATAAATGAAGAGTTTAAATAAAAGAATCCTGCGTGAGTTTAGGACTCATTTTGGAAGATATCTAGCACTACTCTTTATGATAGTGCTGGGAATGTATCTTGTTGTGAGTGTGGCTGGAATGGCAGAAACAACAATCGCAGGAACTAAAGTATATAACGATGAAAAGAAGATACAGGACGGACAGTTTACTGTATTTGTTCCACTTACTGATAAGCAGTTAAAGAGTCTTTCAGATGAGTATGGCGATATAGAACAGCTATTCAGTGTGGATGTAACGTATAAGGATAGTAAAAATACAAACAATAATGCAGAAGATAATAAGTCAGAAGAAAAGACGCTCAGAGTTTTCAAGGTCAGAAGGACAATTGACTTGATCAGTCTGGACGAAGGAAAGCTTCCGGAATCTGATTCTGAGATAGTAGTTATGAATCTTTATGCCGACAGAAATAATCTCTCGGTGGGAGATAGCATAACACTTTCCGGAAAGAGTTATAAGATTTCAGGAATCGGCTGTGTTCCAGATTATAACCTACCGGTTAAGAACTTTTCAGATATGACTGCCGACCCAGAATGCTTTGGAGTAGCATTTGTCTCTGATGATGCATATGAAGAGATAAAGAAGGGTAAGGATGCAGGCGCTCAGGATTATACATACGTATATAGACTTAAGAATACGGATTCTCTTAGCGCAGAGGAAAAGCAGGATAAGGCCAGAAATCTGAAGGATGATATCATGGATATTGACTTTGATTACAAGGCTTCGGGAAATGAGTTTTTGATCGAGTATGTTGACAGGATGTATCAGGATAAGACTGATTTTGAGGATGGTCTTGATGAGCTGGTAGATGGAACAGATGAATTATATGACGGTGTTGAAGAGGTCAACGATGGTGCCTCTGAACTAAGTGATGGAGCGGATGATTTTTATAGTGCTCTCGAGGCAAATGCAATGATCCCAGCTCCTTATCTCGAAGGTTCTAAGAAGGTTAAGGATGGTGCATCAGATCTTGCAGATGGTACAGATGAACTTTTGGATGGTGCTAAGGATTTTAAGGACGGAGTAGAGGAGTTTGATGAAGAGGTAAGAGATTTTTTAGATGATAATTATGAAGTAGATGTACCGAACCTGGAAAGTTTTTATGAGAATAAGGACAATCCTCGAATCGCCAGTGATGCAGCCAGTGATGTAATCTTAAAACGACTTGTTAGTCTTGTGGCTGGAGCAATTCTGGTTATGCTCTTCGCCTATGTTATATCAGTATTTATCATTCATCAGATAAATGAGGAGAGCAGCGTTATCGGAACACTCTATGCCATGGGTGTAAAAAAGAAGAGTCTTATAGCTCACTATGTTCTTCTTCCAACTCTAGTTACATTTGTTGCTGGTCTTATCGGAATGGTAGTGGGTTTCAGTAAAGTTGGTGTTGATTTCCAGATGCTGGACAGCTATCTCTATTACAGCATTCCTCAGATGGAAAAGGTGTATCCGCTGTATATAATTCTTTACTGTGTTGTTATGCCACCAGTAATTTCAATAGTCGTAAATGTACTTGTAATCAATAAGAAGCTTTCTAAGACAGCACTTTCTCTAATTAAAAATGAACAGGAAAGTCTTGTAAAGGGTAATGCTGTAGCGGTTCAGGGAGCAGCAATGAAGGGCAAGAAAGGTGGAAACTTCCTTAGACAATTTACAGCGAGACAGATATCAAGAGAGAGACGAAGCGTCTTTACAGTTGTTATCGGTATGGTGGTAGCTCTGCTTATCTTTATGATAGGTCTTAACTGCTACGTGCTTTGCAACAATGTTAAAAGGGAGAATCTTGAAGATATCAATTATGAATATATGTATGTTCTGAAGTATCCTATGGAAGAGGCGCCAAAGGATTCGGAAGCTTGCTTCATCAAGAACCTTTCGATGAACTACCTGGATTATTCTTTGGACGTAAATATAATCGGTATAGATGATGATAATAAGTACTATAATTTCAAGACTAGTGGTAATAAGAAGGATCTGGTGATCGCATCTTCAACTGCTCAGAAATATGACCTGAAGGTGGGAGATACATTTGTCTTGGATGATACATCCGAGGACAGAAGCTACGCATTTACAGTTTCTGATATCGTTGATTATTCCATAGGGCTTACAGCATATATGGATATCGATGAGATGAGAGAGCTTTTCAATGAGGATGATGACTACTTTAACATGCTGGTTTCAGATAAGGATCTGGAGCTTGAAGGTGGAAGAGTTTTCTCAGTAACAAAGAGAGCAGACATAGAGAATGCTGCAGGAATCTTCGTGGATCAGATGATGTCACTTATTGTAATTCTGATCGTGGTATCCATACTTATCTTCATTGCCGTAATGTATCTCATGCTAAATGTTATGATAGACCGAGCAGCTTTTGGAATATCCCTTGTGAAGATTTTCGGCTATCGAATGAGGGAGATAAGAAAGGTATATCTGGACGGCAACTTCTATGCGGTAACGCTTGGAGCATGCATCGGAATACCAATAGTTAAGATGATAGCAAATGCTATCTATCCATACTTCATTGCAAATACAGCTATGGGAATGAACCTTAAGTTTGAGTGGTTCTTATATGTTGGAATACTTGGTGGAGTGGTGCTTGTATACTTTGTAATAAGCAGTATTCTTACAGGAAAGATTAAGAGGATTGTTCCAGCAGAGGTACTTAAAAACCGAGAGTAGCTGAGTGGATTAAGTATAATTACAAATAGTTATTGACATCTAACTAAATAGTGCTATAATACATCTTGCGACCGGATTCTAATTATGGTCGCAAGATTTTTGCTTTTTATACGACCATTATCCGGAAATGGTCGCAAGTTTTCGAAAACTACATGCAATAGAAAGATAGGAGGATATATATGCCACCAAGAGTATTCACAGAAGAAGAAAGAGAAAAGTTAAGAGAACTAATGCTAGACCAGGCAATACCGCTTCTAGAGGAGTATGGGTTTAAGCACATGTCTGTGGATAAGATCACTAAAAAAGTTGGAATTGGCAAGAGTACATTTTATAACTTCTTTAATTCTAAGGAGGAGTATGTAAGTTATGCTCTTGAGCATAATCGCAAGAAAGTCTTTGCTGAACTGGATAAGAAGTTTCCACCAGAAAAGAAGATGAAGCCTGCGGATGTTTTCAATATGTGGTTTACCACCTTGCTTTCAAGTAATACTTTCTATAAAAAGTTTTCTGCTGAGGATGAGAGAGCTCTGTATGAGGCGGATAAAGCAAGAGGAAAGAATGTCAGTCTTCAGAGGGAGACCATGATTGCCAGAAAACTTATGGTGCATATGGAAGGAGTAAAGAAGGATGTAAATGTTGGACTCCTTGCCAATTATATCAAGTTGGTGGTTTTGGCTTATGAGAATAGTTATATGTTTCATGAATCTGAAATGGAGAATATGCAGACGGAGCTGAAGCTTCGTATCATAGATCTTATCTTCGAGGAGGATGCGAAGCAGGAACTAATTAAGATGCTGAAAAAGGATGGAGAAAAAAATGAAAAAAGGTAGTACAGTAGTCGAGTTTAAAGACGTGGTGAAGGAATACGGTGAAGGCGACGGAAAGCAGATAGCCGTGAACCATGTAGATTTTACAATAGATGAAGGCGAGTTCGTGGTAATCCTGGGACAATCGGGAGCGGGAAAATCCACGGTGCTGAATATGCTGGGAGGCATGGATAAACCTACATCAGGAACCGTAACGGTTGATGGAGAGGAAGTTTCTAAAATGAATGACTCAAAGCTTTCTGATTACAGAGCAGAAAAGATAGGCTTTATATTCCAGTTCTACAACCTAATACCGAGTCTTACAGCATATGAAAATGTATCGCTTACGAAGAGTATTGTAAAGAACGCGCTAGACCCAATGGAAATGCTGGAACGTGTTGGATTAAAAGATCACGCGAAGAAGTTTCCATCTCAGATGTCAGGTGGAGAACAGCAGAGAGTATCAATAGCAAGGGCGCTTGCAAAGAATCCGAAGATAATCCTCGGAGACGAGCCAACAGGCGCCCTTGATTCTGAGACTGGAGTTAGTGTTCTTAAACTATTAGTAGAAATGTCTCACACATTCGGAAACACAGTAATAGTCGTAACTCATAATGCAGATATAGCCAAATGTGCCGACAAGGTTATCCGTATGAAGAACGGCAAGATCAGGGAGATTAAGATTAACGAAGCTCCAGTTCCTGTAGAGGAGGTGGAGTGGTAGATGCTATTTAGAAAGATGCTTAGAGAGATGGGAGGTAATCTTGGCCAGTTTATCTCGGTAATGATCCTTTCATTTCTAGCTACATTTATATATGCAGGCTTCGAGTCAAATGTAGTCGGCAGTGGCAAGGCTGTAGAGGACTTCCATAATGAAACTAATATTTCTGATGTCTGGATTTACAGTGAAGGTTTTAAAGAAGAAAACCTGGATCAGGTTAAGGATCTAAGCTTTGTAGAGGATGCTCAGTTCCGAACCGAGATACGTGGTACAACAGTGGACTACGAGGGAGCTCAGCTGGATATTTATCTTATGAATGAGAGTAAGATTCTTACCCCATATCTTTATAAGGGTGAAGTGGGTGCTGAGAATAGGCTAAATGAATCAGCAAGTGTTCCATTTGATGGAGATGATGAGGATGGTGTATGGCTTAACTGGTCTTTTGCAAATGAGTGGGATATATCCGTAGGTGACAAGATAAAGCTCTTATATAATGGAGTCGAGTTTGAGCGAACGGTACGCGGACTTATAATGGAGCCTGAGTATGAATATACAAAGGCAGAGAAGGACAGCGATATCAACTTTAAAACTCTTGCTTATGTTTATATGAGTTACAAGGCATTTCCAATTAGAGAGTATGCTGAGAATCAGGTAAAGAGTGGAAAGATTGATGCTAAGGAATTAAAAGATTCAGAGGCATTTAAAGATAAGATTGAAGAAATTGAGAAGAAGATGGCTGATTATGGAATGACTATCGATGATATCGATAATGATATGCTTCTTGAAAAACTGGATAAAATGAGTGATGAAGAGCTGATAAAGCTTATGCCTTATTCAACAATGCTGGTAACCTTTACTGATGACGCAAAGGAAGAGGCTGCAAAGAAGATTAAGGAAGAGAAGAGCAGCATAAGTGAGGCCATGTATTATGAGGAGAAAATCTCAGATGCTATAGATAAGAACTATGCAGTAATGGTGGATAAGACTTCTATTGTGGGAGTTCAGAGAATTGCGGATGAGCTTAGTCAGCATGATACATTTTCATATGCATTTGCTCTTATATTCCTGGTGGTTGCAATCCTTGTTATATCAACAACCATGAGCCGTCTAGTTGAGAGACAGCGTACACAGATAGGTACAATGAATGCTATGGGTATGAAGAGATGGAAGATAGCTGTTCACTATATGAGTTATAGCTTCTTTGTTTCACTTATCGGTGCGGTCGCAGGACTCATTGCGGGGCCAAGAGTAGTTGGTGATCTTATAGTAAACATGCTTATGGAATGGTATATGATTCCAAATGTATCAGCCGGTTCAAATGCACTTTTCTATGTGGTAGCAGCAGTTGTGGTAATAGTCTGTGTTCTGGCTTCCTATGTTAGTTGCAAAAAGCTACTAAGGGTACCACCTGCAGCAGCTCTTAGACCTGCCGCTCCAAAGAAGGCGAAGAGAATCCTGGCAGAGAGATTACCATTCTGGAAGAAGCTTGGATTCAGCACACAGTATAATATTCGTGATGTAACCAGAGCACCGCTTAGAGCAGTAATGGGAATAGTCGGAACTGCTGTGGGAACGGTCCTTATCTTATATGCATTTGGATGTTACTTCCTTGTGGATGATGTAGTTGCCTGGAACTTTGATAAGATTCAAAATTATAAATATCAGATGGCTCTTTCAGAGGATAAAGATGCTGAATACTTTGATGAGATATGTGATGAGGTGGATGGTGAGCTACTGATGATGGATCAGATTGAGCTGGCAACGAAGCCTCAGGCACCGTCGATGGATAGATTCAAGCAGACATTAACAGTTATAGAAGGTAAAGGATTCCAGAATGTAACAGATGAGAAGGCAGAGATTACATCTCTCATCCCAGGAAAGGTTGCTATAACCAGCAGACTCGCAAAAGAAATGGGAGTAGGCGTAGGGGATAAGGTCTACTGGCATATCTATTCAAAGAATGACTGGTATGAATCAGAGATAGGTCTTATTAACAGGACTCCAGAAACAGCTGGTATTACAATACTAAGAGAGGACTTTGAAAAAACTGGATGTGAATACGTTCCAACAGCTATCCTAACCAATAAGAATATAATGAACTATGATGATAAAGATGGAATAGCTGGAGTTTATGATATGGAGAAGCTCAAAGAGGTATTCATCGAAGGTTATGAGGTTATCAAGTATCTGTTCTACATGATGATGATATTCTCAGTCATCACAGTAGTTGTAGTTCTTTATAATTCAGGTAATCTTTCTTTCCATGAGAGACTTAAGGAGTTTGCGACTCTTAAGGTTATGGGTCTTTCTACAAAGAAGATCAGGAGAGTTCTTAATCAGGAAAATATATGGTTTGCTGTTCTTGGTATCATAGCGGGCTCACCGCTTGGAAAACCATCCCTCCTGGCAATGATGAACAGTAACGGTGATAATTACGATTACTATATAAAAATCCCGCCATTTCTCTATATTATATCGGGATTATTTATTCTGGTAATTGCTATTATCGTAAGCCTTATGTTCTCGAAGAAGATAAAGAAACTTGATATGGTTGGAACTCTGAAGGGTCTGGAGTAATACTTAGTTAATACTGGTTTTAGATAGAAAAGATGACAATCTATATTCTGGATTGTCATCTTTTTTGATTTATTGAGAAGTGTACATGCTCTTTTCTATTGACATAGAAGAATAGATAGTATATTTTATTATCTGCAATGGTTAGAGATATCTAATCGACATAAGATATAACTAATGTGAGGCGGCTTATGAAGAAAAAAAGTAATATGCCATTCCTTTTTAAGGCCATGGGATGGTTCAAGATATGCATGTTATTCAGCATCATATTGGCTGCATGTTCAGCTATAGCCAGCATAAATGCATATACATACGTTTACAAAATAGTTGAAGAAGTTTTGTCAGATAACATCGATAGTGAAAAGATAGTGGGATTTGGAAAATCTATAGTCTTCATGATATGTGGTGGTTATGGCTTTTATGGTTTATCTCTGCTTTTCTCGCATATTACAGCATTTAATACAGCGGCAAGACTTAAGATGATGCTTATTAAACATATAGGGAAGCTCCCGGGAGGATATCACGATACTAATCCAAGCGGCAGTGTAAGAAAGGTAATTGAAAAGAATACTGATATTACAGAAACACTGATCGCACATCAGATTCCTAATACAACTATGTCGATAGTTCTTCCGATTGCATTTGTTGTTTTCATGTTCAGGTACAGCGTACCTCTTTCGATTGCTTGTATAATTCCGGTCTTTATAGGTTTTGCTCTTCTTATGATGATCATGATGGGGCAGGGTAGCGACTTTGTCAGGACATATCAGCAGGCTTCAAAGGATATGTCGAATGCGGCAGTTGAATACGTTAGAGGCATTCCCGTGATGAAGACATTTGGCCAGACAGCAGATTCTTTTAACAGATATAAGACATCCGTAGAAGGCTTTTGTGAATACGTTCTTAAGTTTGCTATTTCCATGATGAATGCAGACAGCATGTACAACACTGCAATAAATTCAGTGTTTTATGCCCTTGTTCCTGCAGCGCTAATAGCATTTAAAAAGTCCGGAGGAAGCCTTAAGGTAATCTGTTCCTTCGTCTTTTTTGCTTCGATCATTCCTATGGAGGTAACGATTCTTAAGAGAATAATGAGTAACTCCTCGGAAAGCATTATCGTCGATGAAGCTATGGGAACGCTTAAAGAGCTTATGAATGAGAAACCTATGGAGTACAGCGGAAGTTCTGTTCCGGAAAGCTATGATATAAGCTTTGAGAACGTCTCCTTTAGATATAGCAAGGACATGCCCCTTGTGCTTAAGGATGTGAGCCTTGATATAAAAGAGGGAGAGATAACTGCCCTGGTTGGTCTTTCAGGCGGCGGAAAGAGCACTATCGCCCAGCTGGCAGCGAGACTCAGAGATGTAACTTCTGGCCGAGTATTGGTTGGAGGAGTAGATATAAGAGAGGTTCCAGAAAAGAATCTTAACAATATCATCGGCGTTGTATTTCAGGAGAATACACTTTTAAAGATGACTATAGCAGAAAATGTGGCTCTATACAGAAAAGACGCTACAAGAGATGAAATATTAAGAGCATTAAAGCTTGCTCAATGCACTGACATAATCGAAAAACTGCCTCAGGGAATAGACACTATGTATGGAAGTGAGGGCGTCTATCTTTCAGGTGGTGAAGTGCAGAGAATCGCTATTGCGAGGGCAATCCTTAAGGACTCACCAATTATTATCTTAGATGAGGCTACAGCGTTTGCAGATGCAGAGAATGAATATCTGATCAGGAAGGCGTTTTCTGAGCTTCTAAAGGATAAGACAGTGATCATGATCGCGCATAGATTATCCACCATAAAGGATGCGGATCAGATATATGTTATTGGTAATGGCGGAATCCTGGAGAAAGGAAAACACGATGAACTCATGGATTTCGGTGGAAGATACTTTGCTATGTATAACGAGTATACAAAGGCAGTTAACTGGAAGCTTCAGGCAGGGTGAATGGCATGCTAAAAGGACTTACATATCTAACAGAAAAAGGAAAACGAGCAATTATAGGCGCTTCATGTTGGCTGGCAGCGTTTCAGATAATGTGCATGGTTCCTATGGTGCTTATAATACATGTTTTTTCAAAAATGGTTCAGGCATATAAGAGTGGGACTTCTTATGATTATAATCTGACTTTATATATCATTTTTGGAACAGTGCTGATAATAGTCATGTTCCTTCTCTATAAAAAGATGTACAAGATGAAGTACATAAATGCTGCAGAAGAGAACAATACCCTTAGGATGGGTGTGGCAGATAAGTTCAGAAGACTTCCTGAGAGTTATCTGTCAAAGCATGACTTAAGTGATCTTACATCTACAGTAATGGATGACGTAGGAACAATTGAAGGTGTTCTTGCAAATCAGCTGACAGAGATGATAGGCGGCTATATAGGAATTGGAATAACGCTTATCTTTATGTATTTTCTGAATATTAAGATGGCTCTTGCTCTTACAGCGGTGGTACCAGTTGCAGCTTTAAGTATGTCTCTTAGTGACACTGTTTCTGGAAAGACTCACATGAAGAACAGAGTAAAGCGCTTAGCTATATCAGATAGTATTCAGGAATATCTTGAGAATATTCGAGTCCTGAAGATTTCAGGATGCATTGATAGTTATCAGAAGGGAATACAGAAAAAGACAAGAAAGCTGATACCAGGACTTATTCTTTTTGAGTTCTTATCTGGAATGTGCGTATCTATGGCATATAACTTCCTTAGAATGGGCATAGGTATAGTTGCAATCTTTGGAGCGAATCTTCTGATCAAAGGCGATATAAGTGTAGATATTTATATTACATTTGTGCTTATGTCAGTGTGGATATATGAACCGCTTTCATTTACCTGTGAACATCTGGGAGCGGTCATAGCATCAAAAGTAGCCGCAACTCGAATAGAGAAGATAATGAATTGTAAAGAGCAGTCAGGGGTTAAGGACGTTAAGTTTAATGGTTACGATATCTGTTTTGATAATGTTGGTTTTTCGTATAGTGACGAAGATACGACAGAAAAAGAAGTACTAAAAGATGTAAGTTTTACTGCTCATCAGGGAGAATACACAGCACTTGTAGGTGCATCGGGAAGTGGAAAGAGTACCATATGCAGACTGGCAGCAAGACTGTGGGATTACGGTGAAGGGAGCCTTACAGTTGGTGGAGTCGATGTTAAAGATGTTGCCCCAGAAGAACTCTTTAAGCAGTTCTCTATCGTATTTCAGGATGTAACACTTTTTAATGACACCATATATAACAATATCCTTGTGGGTAATAAAGATGCTACAAGAGAACAGGTCATGGAAGCAGCAAAATATGCTGAGTGCATGTCATTTATAGAAAGAATGCCAGAGGGTATAGATACAGTGATAGGTGAGAACGGACATACTCTATCTGGAGGTGAAAGACAGAGGCTTTCGATTGCGAGAGCATTTTTAAAGAATGCACCAATAGTTCTTTTGGATGAAAGCACTGCGTCCATAGATCCTGAAACTGAAACCAAGATTCAGATGGCAATTGAAAAACTTACAAAAGGACGAACAGTACTTATGATAGCTCACAGACTTCGATCAATAGTTGGCTGTGACAGGATAATAGTGTTGGATAAAGGTACTGTAGTTGGTAACGGAAAACACGAGGACCTTATGAATAATTGTGAGGTTTATAAGAAACTATACAATCTGCAATGCGAAACTCAGGAGCAGAGTATATAAGTATAGATTTGAAAGAGGAATAGCTATGAAAGCGTTAAAAGTAAATCCTGTTGTACTTATTATAATAAACGTTATTGCACCATCAATGTATATATTTCTAAATGGAAAATATCTTGAGTATTTTCTGCTTATTTTTGCATCTATACTTCTCGTATTAATGGGAAGATTTAAAAGGATGATAGGGCTTTTGGTGGTCTTCTTCTCAATGATTGGAATCTATCTTCTTACGATCGATCATGAAGCTACAAAATTCTGGGGTCTGTTCTTTGTTGTGTTTGCCCAGTCTGTTCCGTGTATTGCTCTGGCATCGATACTTGTTTCAAAGTATAACTCTGCGCAGCTTCTCTCAGCTCTAGAAACCATGAGAGTTCCAAGAGTTCTGGTAGTTGCCGTGACCATAACCATAAAGTATATACCAACCTTTAAACGAGAATTTGGACTGATAAAAGAGTCCATGAGACTTAGAGGTATAACTTTTACCTGGAAGAAACCTTTAAGAAGCTTTCAGTACTTTATAGTTCCTCAGCTTTTTAGGTGTGCTGCACTTGCAGAAGAAGTTACGGCTGCGGGAATGGTTAAAGGTATAGATGCACCGAAGAGAAGATCCTCATTCTTTGAAGAAAGAATAAGATGGTCCGATGTAATGATCCTTGCGGTTTTCGTTTTAGGACTTGCGGGAGGTTTTATATGGAAGGCTATGTAACAAGCGGTTCTGAAAAAGGGAGCGAAGCGTTAAAGGCTGATGGCCTTTCCTTTACATATCTCGAATCAACAGAAGGAATTGAAGATATGCATTTTTCTATTGGAGCGGGAGAAATAGTTCTTCTTACTGGTAATAGTGGCAGTGGAAAATCAACTCTTCTTAAATGTCTAAATGGACTCATCCCAACAATAACTGAGGGAGAACTTAAGGGCTTTCTTTCGGTTTATGGTGAGGATTATTCCAAGATGAAAATGCATGAGCTGAATAAAAAGATAGGTTCAGTATTTCAGAACCCAAGATCCCAGTTTTTTACGGACAATACTACAGCGGAATTGGTCTTTCCTATGGAGAACTATGGCTTCTCTAAAGAAGAAATGAACAAAAGACTGGATGAGCTTACAGAAGCCTTTGGTTTAAAGAATCTTCTGGATAGAAATATTCATACCCTTTCCAGCGGTGAGAGACAAATGGTTGCACTGGCATCATCAGTAACAATGCATCAGAAGGTTCTTCTTTTTGATGAGCCATCTGCGAATCTTGATTATGGAAATGCAATGCGCCTGGGCGTGATTCTTTCTCAACTAAAGGGAAAAGGGTACACCATAATCGTAGCTGATCATAGATTTTACTACTTAGATGGAAGACTGGATAAGGTCCTCTTTATGGAAGGGGGAAGGCTTACGCAGTTTGACAGTGAGGAGGAGTTCAGGGCAGGAGGATACAACACGAGAAGCTTCGATATCTTCTCGCTGGATATACCATTTCATAAGGATATGAGCAATGGAGAAACCATTGCCGAACTTAAGGGAGTTTCTTACAAGAATATATTACATAGTATCGATTTACTACTAAGTAGAAATGAAGTTGTTGGTATTGTGGGTAAAAATGGTGTTGGCAAAACTACGCTTGCTAAGGTACTTTGTGAGACCTATAAGCCGGATTCGGGAAGCGTAGAAAAGACGGATCTGCCATTCTTTATTATGCAGGATCCTGATTATCAGCTTTTTGGTACATCAGTTACTAATGAGTTATCCCTTGTTAAAAATAGCCCTTCTGAGATAGGAGAAGCTATAGATTATCTGGGGCTTGCACCTTATAAGAATAAACATCCTTTTGATCTTTCAGGTGGACAGAAGCAGAGACTGCAGATTGCTATGGCTATGCTATGCAACAAAGACCTTATTATATTTGATGAGCCTACAAGTGGTCTGGATGTTTACTCTATGGAGCGAGTATCTAATGAAATAATGAAGCTTAGAGAAAAGGCTTCAGTTATGGTCATATCACATGATTATGAATTTCTTAGACACGTAGCCGATAGAATTGTTTATATGGAGGATGGACAAATTAAAGATGATTTTATTCTGGATGAAAATACAGTGTCCAGATTAAATGATATATTTTATAAAATGCAGGAGGTGGCATAAATGAATAAATTAAAGATCAAGGATGTAGTTATGGTTGCGCTGCTTACAGCGCTGTATTTGCTCCTTTATATGGTATCTGGTGTTTCAGTAATGGTTCTTGGTGCTTTTGGACATGCTGTAAGCCCTGGAGTATGTGCTGTATTTGCAGGCACGGTTATGTTTTTCATGACAAGGAAGGTGGGTAAGTTTGGACAGTTCACCATAATGCAGGCTATATGTATGATCGTCTTTTCAATTATGGGAGCTGGTTATCTTCCATGGCTTATAACATCTATGGTTGGAGCTTTGCTCGCGGATGTTATTGCATCACGAGAGAGTAAACCAGCTGCCTGGAAGGTTGCGGTTGCATCAGGTCTTTTCCACGTTGGTCAGGCATTCGGAACAATTATTCCATGTACGTTCTTTGTTGATAGCTATAGAGAAGAATGGATTGGCAGGGGTCAGACTCCTGAAGCAATGGATCAGATGATAAAGTATACATCTGGAGCTATGGCAATAGTATCAACTCTTGTGGTATTTACCCTTTCTGTAATAGGTGTATTCTTAGGATATATTATTCTTAGAAAGCATTTTGAGAAGAAAGATGATGCAGTAGTTGAAAAGAAAATCTTGAATATGGAAGCGTAGTATGTTATAACTAACAGGAGTTATTCATAACTAATACCCTAATACGCGTGATGTGACAGATTTACAGTTACTCGGAAATCATGGGCATAATCATAAATCTGTCACATTATATTTTTCTTATAAGGTTAGTCAGAACTAACCAGAGGGGTAAAAATGTCTGATGAAATGATTGTGGAATTCTGCTCACCCACACTTGCTGGGATCAAGACGGGTAATTTATTCTCGTGTGAATATAGTGATGAAAAACAGTTAGTGAAGGATTTGAGAAGGGTTAATGGTGTTTTAGTAAAAAAGGGGATTAAGGCAATACCTATAAGGTGTCTGAATCACAGGGTTCTTATCTATCTATTTCGTCCGTCCTTCCTGGAAAAGGATCTCTGTGATAAGGATGCCGCGAATATGCTGGAAAGACTGGGGTATGACGTAAAGAATATTGATTCATGCGTAAGATGCCTTATGAAAAAGCTTGAGCTTATAAACTCCAGTAAGGAATTTCCTCATGAGATTGGTCTTTTTTTAGGATATCCAATAGAGGATGTGAAAGGATTTATAAAGTATAAAGGTGAATGTTCTAAATGTACCGGCTGCTGGAAAGTATACGGCGACGTTATGAAGGCGGAGGTAACATTTGACAGATACAAGAGGTGCACAAATGATTATGTGGCTAGGTTTAAGAAGGGTTCAACATTAGACCAGCTGACAGTTTGTGCGTAAGTTACTCCTAGGGGTATGGGAGTATTACTATAATACATAGGGGCGAGTCCCTGGAAAGGATAGTTTTATGAGTAAAGTAGCAGTAGTTTTTTGGAGTGCCACAGGTAATACAGAGACCATGGCAAACGCAGTTGCAGACGGAGCTAAAGCAAAGGGAGCAGAGGTTTCTCTTATCAACGCTTCTGACTTTTCAGCAGCAAATGTTGGCGAGTATGATGCTATAGCATTTGGCTGTCCTGCAATGGGAGCAGAGGTTCTTGAGGAGACAGAGTTTGATCCAATGTTCACATCTGTAGAAACTTCACTTGGAGGAAAGAAGATTGGTATCTTCGGTTCCTATGGATGGGGAGATGGACAGTGGATGAGAGACTGGAAGGACCGCTGTGACAGCGCAGGAGCTGCACTTGTAAATGATGGAGTAATGGCTAACAATTCTCCAGATGATGCAGCACTTGAGGAGTGCAAGGCTCTTGGCGCAGCACTCGCATAATTTCACTAAAAGGGATGAGTAAATCATATGGTTCTCCTTAATCTTGTGGTAGGGATTAATTGATACGATGTAAATGGTTTACCCATCCTTTTATACAGTAAGGAAGGAGATAAAACATGTATCTTGAGATTGAAAAGGTAGTAGGAAGAGAGATTCTTGATTCAAGAGGTAATCCTACAGTGGAGGCTGAGGTTTATCTTATTGATGGAACAGTAGGAAGAGGAACAGCTCCAAGTGGTGCTTCAACTGGTGAGTTTGAGGCGCTTGAACTTCGTGATGGTGATAAGAGCCGTTATCTTGGAAAGGGTGTTCAAAAGGCAGTTGAGAACATTAATACCACAATTAATGATGTTCTCGTTGGACTTGATGCATCTGATACTTATGCAGTTGATGCTGCTATGATCAAGACTGATGGAACAAAGGACAAGTCTAATCTTGGTGCAAATGCTATTCTTGCCGTTTCAATAGCTGCAGCACGTGCTGCTTCTATCGCCCTTGACATTCCTTTATACAGATTCCTTGGTGGTGTACAGGGTAACAAGCTTCCAGTACCTATGATGAATATCCTTAATGGTGGTGCTCATGCTGACAGCGCTGTTGATACACAGGAATTTATGATCATGCCAGTTGGTGCTCCATCATTTAAAGAGGCACTTAGATGGTGTGCTGAAGTATTCCACAAGCTGAGAAGTCTTATTAAAGATATGGGAGATGTTACAGCTGTTGGTGATGAGGGTGGTTTCGCACCTAACCAGCTTAAGAGTGACGAAGAAGCTATCGAGAAGATTCTTGAAGCAATTAAGGCTGCAGGCTTTGAGCCTGGCAAGGATTTCATGATCGCTATGGATGCTGCTTCATCAGAGTGGAAGAGCGAGAAGGGAAAGGGCTTCTACAAGCAGCCTAAGTCTGGAAAAGAGTTTACATCAGATGAGCTTATCGCTCACTGGGAGTCACTTGTAGATAAGTATCCAATTATCTCTATCGAGGATGGACTTGATGAAGAGGATTGGGAAGGCTGGCAGAGAATGACAGAGAAGATTGGTAACAAGGTTCAGCTTGTTGGTGATGATCTTTTCGTTACAAATACAGAGAGACTTTCTAAGGGTATAAGCCTTGGTGCAGGTAATTCGATCCTTATCAAGCTTAACCAGATTGGTTCTGTATCAGAGACTCTTGAAGCAATCAAGATGGCTCATAAGGCTGGATATACAGCTATATCATCACATCGTTCAGGTGAGACAGCAGATACAACTATTGCAGATCTTGCTGTTGCACTTAATACATGTCAGATCAAGACAGGTGCACCTAGCCGTTCAGAGCGTGTAGCTAAGTACAATCAGCTTCTTCGTATAGAGGAGGAACTTGGTGCTTCAGCTAAGTATCCACAGATGGATGCATTTAATGTTAAGAAATAAGATTACTTTTTATAATCTATTAATCAAAGAGTTATGAAAAATCGTATGACCAAAGAGGAATTATCCGAATACACAAAAGGGAGAAAAAATCTTCCTGCAAAATATGGCGTACTAGAAATATCTGAAAAGAAAAGTAAGAGTGATATTTTATATTACGACTGGAATCTTAGTTTTAAAAACGATATGTCTGCAGAACGAGATAATGACAAAGGTAGTGATGAAGTTCAAATCATTTTTAATCTTAATCAGGACATAGAGTGGAAAAAGATAAGCAGCCAAACAAAAAAAGAAGAGCCAGTTGTGATGAAACGAGGAGAGGCATGTATCTATAGATATAGAGAAGAAAGCGCCTCCATGTTATATAAGGGAGGCGTCCTCTTTAAGTTTAAAAGTCTTCAGATGCCAACAGATAGATTCGAGCAGCTTCTAGAGGATTATTTTTCTGAAGATCAATTACGCAGTATAAAGAAGAGTATCTATTCTAAAGTCCAGAAAACTGCTATTACGCCAGAGATGTATCGTACCCTCTCGGAAATTGATAGCGCTGAAAGATATAGTGAATTCAGTGGTATCTTTCTGGAAGGGAAAATGATAGAGCTTACGGGACTTGTACTATATGGCATATTTCATAAGAAGGACAACTCAGACCAAAGTCCTTTAATCCTAGATAAAAGAGATACAGCAATCATAGAAAAACTTCGAGAAGATATTCAGCTTAAACCGAACGAAGATTATAATCTGGATACGGTGGCTGAAAAACTTGGAATGAGTAAAAGCAAACTGAGTAAGCTTTTCAAAAGCATATATGGAATGCCTGTGCATAGTTATGTTCAGGATCAGAGACTGGAATATGCTGAGGGGCTTTTTAGATCAGGATGTAAAAATGTAACGGAGGTTGCTGTAAACTCTGGTTATAATAACCTTAGCCATTTCGCAAAAGCTTTTGCCAGAAAATATGGTACAACTCCCAAAAAGTATTCGATGATGAATCAATAAAAAACAAAAATCAAAATGGATTATAAATGACAGTATGGAGTGGCACATTCGAGACGGATGTGCCACTATTATCATGCTTTTCAGAAATGAGGTGATTCTTCCGTGAAAGATAAGGTAATAAGCGAAGTACTAGACAGACAGGGGTTTGGTTCAAATGTTCAGCTTGTGGCTGAGGATGAAGGATGCAAGGTTCTCAGGCTCGAGGCGCCTACAGGTGAGGGGTTCATGTCCTTATACCTGGTTATGCCTGGGATATATGTAATGTTTAATGACTTTCATCTGGAAGCCTGTGAATCTGAGTTCCAAAACATGGACACAGTATTTTGTATTGATTACTGCAGACAGGGAAGAATGGAGCATGATAATGAAACTTTTGGAAGATACTATATGGAATCTGGTGATATCCGTATTGAAAAGAGGATTCATCATGCTGGAAGCTTTTCCATGCCAACAAAGCATTATCATGGAATTACCATAGGCATTCAGCCAGAACTTGCAGAAGAATCGCTTAAGAGAGAAATGCCTGGTATCAAGGTTGATATAGGGCTGATCATGGAAAAGTTCTGTGCTACGGATAAGGAATTTCTTCTAAGAAAAGATACGATTCTTAAAAGTGATGAGCCTTTAGACAAAATCTTTAATGAACTGTACAGCATTCCAAAAGATATAAGAATAGCTTTCTTCAAAGTGAAGATCATGGAGCTGCTTCTTAGGCTTGAAATGCTGGATACATCTCTTTATTCATCGGAGAGGGTCTATATACCTGCTAGTCAGGCTGAAAGGATAAAGCAGGTTCACAAGTTGATTGTTGATAATCCGGAAAGAAACTTTACTTCTGAAGAGCTATCCCATATATTTTCTATTCCTGAATCAACACTAAGAAAGAACTTCCGGATCATTTATGGAAGTCCACTATATAAATACATAAAAACTTACAAGATGAATCTTGCGGCCGGACTTCTTAAGAGTGATGAAAACATCAAGATTTCAGATGTTGCTTCAAATGTGGGATATGATAATCCTTCAAAATTTGCAGCAGCATTTAAGGATGTTTTAGGAGTTACTCCAGTGAAATATAGGAATAAATAAGTTTTTGAAAGAGGAATGATTATGAGTAAGTCAGATAATTGGTTTGCCACGCTATTATCTTATGCGAAGGGCAGCGGAAAGCTTCTTGTTTCTTCGGTGATTCTTTCGGTGATCAGTCTTATAGCGGGTATGGTTCCATACTACGCGATATATAAAATTCTTGATGCATATATCGATGGCAGTCTCGATAAAGATATAGCACTGTTCTGGTCATTAATAGCTTTGTGTATGTATCTGATCAAGGTATTGTTTTTTGGATTCTCAACAGGAATTTCTCACTATGTTGCATATAACGTTCTCGAAGGAATGAGACTGAAGGTAGCAGAGGTCTTTATGAAGGCTCCACTTGGTGAGGTATATGCACATTCGATCGGTGAGATTAAAGGAATCATAGTAGATAAGATCGAAGAGATAGAACCACCACTTGCGCACTTTGTCCCAGAGGGATCGGGACATCTGGTTCTTCCGATAGTCAGTTTTATAGCTTTATGTGTGATAGATATAAGAGTTGGACTTGGAGCACTTCTGGCGCTTCCTATAGGTATCCTTTTTATGGTGCTTACATTTGTTATTAGTGGTAAGAACCTTACAAAGTATCAGGAAGCTAACGCACATATGAATAGCGTTATAGTTGAGTACATCGAAGGCATTGAAGTAATCAAAGCCTTTGGAAAGACTGGAGTTAGTTACGAAAAGTATTCGAAGTCTATAACTGATTATAGGGACTTTGTAATTGAATGGATGAAGGATACATGGGTTACCATGAAGCTTGCTTTTGCCTTTATGCCAGCAACACTTCTTGGTGTAGTACCTATTAGTGTATTCCTTGTAGAAAAGGGTAGTTTAACAATCTCTGAAATGGCACTAGCTGTAATGCTGGCTATGTCAATGGTAGTTAGTATGGCCAAGCTTGAAGTATTCTCCAACAGTCTTAAAGAGATGGAGTATACGGTAAATGAGATTCAGAGACTTTTTAATATAAAGACACTTAGCGAACCAGAAAAAGATGTCCTCCCAGAACATTATAATGTGGAGCTTTCCAATGTTCGCTTTACTTATGATGAAAATGAGGGAGAGGTATTACATGGTATTAACCTTAATCTCCCAGAGGGAAGCTTCACAGCCCTTGTGGGTCCAAGTGGTGGAGGAAAATCTACGGTCGCAAAGCTTATAGCCAGATTTTGGGAAGTAAGTGATGGAAGCATAAAGATTGGTGGCGTAAATATAAAGGATCTTAAGGTTACAAGTCTTGCTAATCTGGTAAGCTTTGTTACTCAGGATAATTATTTATTCCAGTGTTCTCTACTTGAAAACATAAGACTTGGTAATCCAAATGCGAGCGATGAAGAGGTTAAGGCTGCTGCAAGAGCGGCTTGCTGTGAAGAGTTTATTCTTAAACTCCCTGATGGCTACAACACAACAGCAGGTGAAGCTGGAAAGAGACTGTCAGGTGGAGAAAGACAGCGTATCGCTATAGCAAGAATGATGCTTAAAAATGCCCCTATTGTAATACTTGATGAAGCAACAGCATTTACTGATCCAGAAAATGAGGACAAGCTTCAGCAGTCTATAGCGGCATTAACTAAAGGAAAAACACTTCTTGTTATTGCACATAGATTATCAACTATTAAAGATGCCGATAATATAGTTGTTCTCAGTGATGGAAACATAGAGGCAACAGGTAAACAGGATGAGCTTATGCAGAGCTGCCCTCTTTATAACAGAATGTGGCAGGCACATATTGGTGCAAAGAACTGGGCGGCAGGAAAAGCATAGAGGCATCGGAGGTAGAAGAAAATGTTTAAAACAGTTAAAAGAATTATAGGTTGGTGCGGTGAGTTTAAAGCCAGTCTGTTTATAGGTTTTGTCTTTTCATTCTTTTCATCCTGGATGGTTGCAGCTCCTGTGGCATATGCGGGATTCACTATTGGTGGAATTATTGATACAACAAAAAAGGGTGAAGCGATTGATAAATCTCTATGGCTAAAGAGTCTGGGAATCATTACTGCGCTGGTTATTGGAAGATTTATATTTGATTATTTAAAAGCGAGATTCCATGAAAGGATCGGATATGAGCTCATAGCTCGTGACAGAATTAAGATAGGTGAAGCGCTTAAGAGAGTATCCCTTGGTTATTTTCAGACCAATGATACAGGTGCGATATTAAATGCAATCACAACAGGACTTCATGCTCTTGAAAACATGGGAATCCGAATGGTTGACAATTTTGTCGGAGGATATCTGAACTTTATCTGTATACTAATATTTATGATAGTTATCTGTCCAAAGGCAGCTATTATAGCAGTGATTGGAGTTGCAGCTTCCTTTGTTTTCCTTTGCATGATATCTATGCATAGCTCAAAGAATACTAAGGTGCTAAATGAGGAAAATGAGCGTCTTACAAGAGCGGCACTTGAATACACAAGAGGACTTCCGGTTGTGAAGTCATTTGGTATGGAAGGTGCTTCTATAGGAGCATTTAGAGATGCGGTAGCAAGTGCAAAAAAGATTGCCCTTAAGATAGAATGGGGCTTTATTCCATATAATTGTCTGCATATCTTTGCATTAAAGGTTGCAAGTGTTTGGATGATAATCACAGTTATGTATGCTGGACTTGCAGGAGATATCAGCCTTACAAATGTGATCATAGTTTCATTCTTGTCTATGTCTATCTTTGGAACGATAGAACCAATATCAGATAGTGCACATGTCCTTGCAGTAATTAATAATGCATTTGATAAGTTGGAGGAACTTTCTCAGGGAAATCTTATCGATTCAGAAGGAAGAGATATCAGACCAGATAGTTTTGATATAGAATTTAAGGATGTGGATTTCTCGTACGATAAAAAGAGAGATATACTAAAGGGCGTATCATTTAAACTTCCAGAGGGAAGTACTACAGCTATTGTAGGTCCATCAGGAAGTGGAAAGACAACGATATGTAATCTGATCGCAAGATTTTATGATACAACTTCGGGAAGTATCTCACTTGGAGGGCATAATCTAAGAGAGTATACATGTGATAGTCTGCTTTCTAATATATCTATGGTATTTCAGAATGTTTATCTCTTCAATGATACCATCAGAGCAAATATTTGTTTCGGAAGTGATAATGTAACTGAAGATGAGATGATTGAAGCGGCAAAGAAAGCTAGATGTCATGATTTTATTATGGAACTCCCAGACGGATACGATACAGTAATCGGTGAAGGTGGCGGTACATTATCTGGTGGACAGAAGCAGAGAATATCTATTGCAAGAGCTATTCTTAAGGATGCACCTGTTATCATACTTGATGAATCTACAGCAAGTATCGATCCAGAGAATGAGCATCTGATCCAAGGTGCTATTACTGAATTATCTAAAGGAAAGACTGTCATTATCATAGCTCATAGACTTGCAACAATTGAGTCTGTGGATCAGATACTGGTGGTAGATAATGGACGTATCATTGAAAAAGGGACACATTCAGAGCTTGTGGCGAAGGCCGGTAAATACAGCGATTTCGTTAAGATAAGAGAGAAGGCTGAAAACTGGAAGATAGCATAAATACTCATTTGTGTTAATTTTTTATCAAAAATTGTTAGAAATGAAAATATAGAAATACTAAAATGCTGTGTGGTTAAATAAGTCTAACCATACAGCATTTATGTTTATAGAAAGGAAAGAAGAATGTTTAAGAAGGTTTCACCATACATTGGAGAGTATAAGAAATATACACTTGCGGCTGTAATCCTTATGGCTGTAGGAATACTCCTAAATGTAATTCCGTATTTCTTTTTGTATCAGTTATTAGGACCGCTGACCAGAGGGGAAACTTTGGAGGTTGAGTATGCAATCATACGAATAATAGCGATTCTTGTCTGTGAGGTATTTTATGCAATTCTCTATATGCAGGGACTCATATATTCACATATAAGTGCTTATAACACATTAAAGAATCTTAGAATATCTCTGCAGGGTAAGCTTGAGAAACAGCCTCTTGGAAACATTAAGGATATTGGTACGGGACGACTTAAGAAGGTATTTATAGATGATATAGATCAGATAGAGCTTTTACTGGCGCATGCTATACCAGAGGGAATCGCCAATATCTTTATTCCAGTGTTGATAATAGTTCTTATGTTTGTTGCTAACTGGAAGCTGGGACTTCTGTCTCTTGTGCCGATAGTTGTTGGACTCTTTTCAATGGGCATGATGATGAAGGCTGGTTTTTCAGAAATGAATGCGTACTATGAATCTGCTACAAAGATGAACAATACCATAATCGAATATGTAAATGGTATGGAGGTTGTTAAGGTATTTAATAAGGACGGTGATTCTTATAAGCGTTTTGGCGAGGTAGTAAGAAATTACCGTGATTTTACACTTAACTGGTTTAAGGTATGCTGGCCATGGATGGCGGCTTATACAAGTGTCCTTCCTTGCCTTGTGCTACTAATTGTGCCTATTGGATCTATTATGGTACTTAATGGGTCCATCACATTGGATCGACTCATATTAGTGGTATGTATGTCATTTGCTGTTGGACCTTCATTTTTAAAGGCACTTAATTTTGCTGGAAAATTCCCTCAGTTGGACTTCAAGATAAATGAACTAGAAAAGCTTTTGGAGCATCCTCCACTTAAGGAAGGTACAGAAAGCTTCAAAGGAAAAAATCTTGATGTTGAGTTTAAGGATATCCACTTTTCATATGATGAAGCAGAGGTTCTGCATGGAGTTAATCTTTCTTTAAAGCAGGGAGAGACAACTGCGCTTATAGGAGAATCTGGAAGTGGAAAAACTACCCTTGCGAAACTTTTAGTTCATTATTATGACCTGGACAATGGTTCAATCCGTATAGGCGGACAGGATATTACTGACATGTCTCTTGAAGCGCTTAATGATCAGGTTGCATATGTGGCTCAGGAGCAGTTCCTCTTTAATACAACTATATACGATAACATACTTATTGGTAAGCCAGATGCAACCAGAGAAGAGGTCCTGGATGCTGCAGCTCGTGCACAGTGTAATGAATTCTTAGAGCGTCTTCCAGAGGGGATAGATACTAAGACAGGCGATGGAGGAAAGATGTTATCAGGTGGTGAAAGGCAACGTGTTGCTCTTGCAAGAGCCATCCTTAAGAATGCACCTATTATTGTTTTAGATGAAGCAACAGCATTTATGGATCCAGAGAATGAGGAGAAAATGAATGCCGCCATAGATGAGATCATTAAGGGTAAGACGGTTATAGTAATAGCTCATAGATTATCTACTATAAAGAATGCTGACAAGATATGTGTTATGAAGGAAGGTCAGTGTATTGCGGCTGGCACACATGAAGAACTTCTGGAAACAAGTTCTGAATATAGGACACTTTGGGATGCTTCAGTCAGTGCAAGTACGTGGAAGATTAGAAACACAGAATCTATCTGATAGTGACAGTTAGGAGAAAAAGATATGATTAGGATAATGCATAGATTAATTAACATGACGGGGAGATATAAGAAGAGAATCAGATCCTCTTATATTACTTCGTTTTTTAAAGGCATCTTTATGAAAGCTCCTATGGTACTCTCATTTATTGCTATTAGTCTTTTCATGCGTGAAGAGATGGATAAAAGAAAATGTATCTACCTGCTTATTGGGATGATAGTAAGCGTAATTATAGAAGCTGTGTTGGAGCATATAACAAATGTGCTTGAATCTGCAGCAGGCTATATGGTATTCGCTGATATGAGAAACCAGCTGGGTGATCATCTTAGGAAACTTCCTATGGGATTCTTTACTGAAGGAAATATGGGTAAGATCAGTTCTGTTCTGTCAACAGATATGGTTTTTATTGAAGAGAACTGTATGGCGGTTCTTGCTGAGGTAATGACATTTATGATATCTCAGGGACTTATGATTGTTATGATGTTCTTTATGAGTTGGAAGATAGGTATTCTTACACTGGTTATAACTGGTGTATTCGTTTTGATCGGTAATCTGATGCTTAAGAATACGCTGGATCATTCAGAAAAGAAGCAGGAGTACAGTGAACATCTGACGGATGCGGTACTTGATTTTGTAGAGGGAATAGGAATAATCAAATCCTATAATCTGTTGGGGGAGAGGTCCAAATCACTTACAGACAACTTTAAAAAATCCTGCGATGAAAGTATTGCATTTGAGGTAGATTATTCTCCTTGGGCAAAGGCTATGTATCTTGCTTATGGAATTGGAACAACAGCTGTTTTAGCTCTTGGATTCTATCTTTATAACAGTGGAGAGATAAGAGCTGATTATATGGTAGGACTTATCATATTCCTGTTCGACGTCTTTTTATCAATAAAGGCTTATTATGGACAGATTGCAAGACTTACTGTAACATCTGCCTGCCTTGACAGAATCGAGGAAGTCTTTAATGCTGAGGAGATGAAGGATACGGGAGCGGCTCAGTTAAAGAACGTGGATGCAGTAGATAGTAGTGTTCCTGAGATAGAATATTCAGATGTAACATTTGGCTACACTGAAAAGGATGTTTTAAGGAACGTATCATTCTCAGTCAACAAGGGAGAGATGACGGCGCTAGTGGGTCCTTCTGGAGGAGGAAAGTCTACAATCGCTAGTCTATTAGCTAGATTCTGGGACGTAAAGGATGGAAGCATCAAGGTTCGAGGAACTGATATAAGAGAGGTTCCTTTAGGTACACTTATGGATAATATAAGTATGGTATTTCAGAGGGTGTATTTATTCCAGGATACTATAGCTAACAACATATCTATAGGAAGACCTGATGCAACTAAGGAGGAGATAATAGAGGCTGCGAAGAAGGCTCGTTGCTATGACTTTATCATGAAGCTTCCTGAAGGTTTTGATACTGTTATAGGAGAGGGAGGAGCCAGTCTGTCTGGAGGAGAACAGCAGAGAATATCTATAGCCAGATGTATACTGAAGGATTCTCCAATAGTTATTCTGGATGAAGCTACCTCAAGTGTCGATGCAGATAATGAGAGGGCAATACAGGAGGCAATCTCTGAACTTTGTAAGGATAAGACACTTCTTGTAATTGCACATAGATTAAAAACTATAAAGGAGGCTGATCAGATCCTTCTTATATCTGATGGAGGAATTTCTGAAAGAGGCAGTCACGAGGAACTAATGGCAAAACAAGGAACATACGCACATATGGTGGAGCTTTCTGCTTAAATAGCATTTATAAAATTAAATGCTATATGAACCTTTTTAATGCTAAACAGGTATAGCATTATGACCGGCTTCATATTATAAAAGGAATAAAGATACAAGTTAACATACCGTGGCATTTCTATAAAGAGATGCTACGGTTTTTTGATGAAATCGAAAAGATGAAGGGATATACCGAAGCGAAGATCTGGTTAAGATGGGGAAAAAGTGCGGATTAGAAGTAGTATCAAAACAAAAACTTGGACTATATGAACATCAAATAGTCTTTAAAAAAAATGGGTCAATCATTTTTTCTATGTGATAGCTCAGCCGCTGACCCGGCGGCATAGTACATTGACAGTTGCATAAATAAAGGATCAACCTTTACGATTGAGTTGCATCGTGACGGATGTAAC
>Ga0129307_1000114_pt1 | contig 133516 bp, 101 predicted proteins | sample P1105metagenome_FD_94437 | JGI IMG/M metagenome (GOLD analysis project Ga0129307, IMG submission 94437) | Capybara group fecal microbial communities from Wisconsin, USA - P1105 metagenome | ecosystem: Host-associated > Mammals > Digestive system > Large intestine > Fecal | place: USA... | reverse complement strand
GCTTCAAAATACATTCAAAAAAAATAATAACACTATGATTTGAAAACCTAATCCATTAAACACTTATGGATTAATATACTTCTTAGTTTCATCATTTTTATCGATTCTTCTCGTACTATAAAAACCTCTTCACAGTTCTTAATTAAATCTATTGTTCTGAATTCTTCTTTCTAAAAAACCGACTATTACCTATAAGTTTAAAAAAATACTTATATTCTACTGTTTTTCTAAATATGATTGTCTGAATCAAAATAATTGAAAAAAAAGATATCATCCCTTTTAAAATAAACACCATTATTGAAACCTTCGAAAGAAAAGTAAATAATTCTCCCAGCAAAATCCAGCTGCAGAAAAAAACTATTGTCAAAATAAGGCTATATTCGATGTTATCTTTTAATCTTTTCTTTGTATCTTTAACCACATATTTATAACAATAATATGTCCTACATATCCATAGATATAAACGACCAATAACTGTAGCAAGCACCACTCCAGAAATCCCCATCACCAAAGCTCCAATTACCGATAACACAATATTCATTATGGCAGAAATGATATAGAATTTTTTTTCGACTTTAAACTGACCATCAGCATCTAGAATAACCCCTGTCGGTATTTGAATCATTGTAAGAAACAAGTCAACAACCAAAAGAATAACAACAAACTTATCAATAACACATTCATTACCATAGAACAAGATAACAAAATCATCAATCATTAGTGCCATTGGAATGATTAGTATTGAACCAACAAAATAAATAATATATAAGTATTTTCTTATAAAAATATTCAAAGACCCGCTTTTAGAATTTACTAACATATTTCCTACTATTGCTACTATCGGTGAACAAATAGCACTCAATAAATGAGCAACCGCTATAGAGATTGTTGTATAATTTCCAAAAAAGCCAACCACATTAGTGCTTATAATTGCCGAAATTACTATGTTATCTGTCGAATTAAACACATAGCCCGAGATACGTCCTGCAAATACATCCATCGTTCCTGTGATTAATTCTTTAAACATTTTATCTCCGGTTCTAACTTTAACATATTTTATCCAAGGATATAGTTTTTTTCTAATTATCAATAAAACTAAGTTCCCTGACAAAGTGTTTACCATATTAAATAGCAAAAAAACAAAATAATTATGAAAATTGTATAATATGACTAAACTGATTATGGTAATAAAAACGTTTAAAACCAAATGTACTTTTTGAAAAATATATTGTTTCTGATCAGCAAAAATAATCGTGCTATTATAATTTAATATATAAGAAAGCGCAGATGTTGCTGCAAGCATTATCCAAGCCAAATAAATCTGATTCCACGGAACAGAAATATCTTTTATAAGAAATTTAAGAAATGGTATAAGAACAACACCACCTACAGCAATAATACAAGATACTATCTGATAAAAAAAACGAATTAAACTCATCAGTTCACATATTGTTTCTCTATCATCTTCGACAACAGGTTTGTATAATTTATATATAATTACACTTTGTATACCTAATTCAGTTACTGATAATGTACCAAGAATCTGTGCCAAAGTAGAATTTAGGCCCAGATAATCCACGCCCAGACTTCCAATCAATAATTTTCTAGTTAAAAATGCCAATACATATGTACTTATTTGATCAATTAAACTTATAACTGCACTTTTTCGTGCAATCTCTTTTCTATTATTCATATTAAAATTCGATTAAATTAAATGGTTTATTATAAATTAATGATGCAGCATAAGGATATCCACTCTTATGCATTCTTCTTTCTTTTATTAAATATATTTCTCTAGCATTGGCTATCATAAAAAAATCAAGAAAAGTCTTCTCATATTCTTCATAATTACGATTATCTTGCGAATTGTCTATATGCGTTATATTTCCAGGAATACAATACACATATTCTAATTCCTGAGCCCGCTCTAAAAATTTCACACTATCAGAGTTAACCAAAATCTTATTTCGAGGATGATTGCTATGTAAAGTTCTAACTCTTTCCAAAACACTTTCAATTAAAATCTCAGCATCCTCATCAGATAGAGGATTATCATAACCATACGTTTCGTTAAAATCGCCTAACAGATTCAAAAATCTAGACGAAACACTCAAAAAATCATTTCCAAGAATAGATTTCTGTTTATTTATAGAGTTCTGTAACCTCTCAGAAGGTTTAAAAAGTTCATTAAATAAATCCGAATAATTCAAATCATATGCAAATCCTGCATTAGTAAAAACTTGAATTTGCTTTTTATTATCTTTAATTCTTCTCTCCAAATATCTTTTCTGTTTACGATACTGATATTTGCTATCTTCAGTGGCATCCAATACTATTATTTTACAATTATTCAAATTCTTGCTTATCTCATATTTTTTAATTTCCCAATTATATTCTGAAGGAACTAAATAATCATTTAATTCAAATGGAAAAGAAAAATACAACTTAAATTGTAAGCCCTTTTCTTTACATACAAAATAGGTTCCTATAATTCCACGAAGTCTATCTGCTAATCCACCACTATGAATGCTTCCATCTATCAAATTAACTACACAATTGCAAATCCCCGTCTCGTCAATATCGTTATTATAATTTTTCCTAATGTCATTAAGTAAAATTCTTTCTCTTTTCCTACGATATATATACCATCGATATCTTTTCGAACTCTGAATTTTCGATTTCAAGTTGCATAAAATTCTTTTCAAAATTCTCCAAATCAAAATAAAATCTCCCGCCCTTAAAACGTATAATGAGAAATCGATATAATACTCTTTTCTAACATAATATTTTATTTTTCCTCTATACCATTTAACTGCTCTCCAATTAATCCTATCATGCCATACTTTAAATGTTTCAAAATAATATTTTATATCCTTATCATCAATCGAAGAAGCATTTTGAGCAAATTGTTTAAGAGCTCTTGAATAAGCCACATAATCATTTAATTCTACCATCCTATATTCTTCGCTATCAGCTTCAAAATCTCCTCGAGCTATTTTCAATAAATCCTTTTCTGTAATCATCCAATCAAAAATATTTTTATTAATTCCATGCGTTACTGACATTTGATTCACAGTGTAATAAAGTTTTGCATCACAAAAAGCCACTTTTTTCGAATTAAAAACTATATATCTCGAAGCATTTTCATCATCATGTATGCCTCTTTTCCCATTTTTGTATGTCCTTTTGAACGAATATTCCCAATTTTTTCTTTTTGCCAAGCATCCATTCATACAAATCTTCCATTCTGGAACAGTACAAAAAAAGGCCTCTCTGCCTGATAAAACTTTAGAATAATCAAACCCTTGCGGAGGCATCGAATGTTTCTCACCGAATTCATTACCCCTTTCATCAATGAAAACCGCCTTGCTACAGCAAACATCAGCATTGGTTTCTCGGAGTCTATTAAACATTTTTAAAACATAATTTTCTTCTATATAATCATCCGCATCAAGATTTACAATATACTCTCCTTTACTTAGGTCGAATGCCATTTTTCTTGGCAAATAAGCAGATCCCGAATTAATATTATTCTTACAAAAAATAATCCTATAATCAAAAAAAGACTCTACAATTTTGCTTGTTTCATCTGTAGAAGCATCATCACATACTATTAATTCTATATTATTATATGTTTGACTTAAAACACTTCCAATTGCCCTTCCTATAAACTTTCCAGCATTATATGCGGGCATTATTATCGAAACTAGAGGATTGTCGCTAATACTTGTCTCAATCATATCCTTCTCCATTGCATATTCACATTTTTATCTTTTTCTGTTAGTTTTTTCTTTAACCTTTTCACAAAAGGATTTTAAATCATTTTTATATATAACTAATTCTCTTAATTCATCAGGTTCTAATTCCCACCATTTTGAATCCTCTAAAAGTTCAATTTCCTCTTTAGAAAATCTATATTTTATTATTTGGGCTGGATTTCCTGCAACAATCGCATAAGGAGGGACATCTTTCGTTACCACTGCTCCACCCCCAATAATTGCACCATCACCAATATTTTTGCATGCTGGGAGAATAATTGCATTTAGTCCAATCCACACATCATTCCCTATAATTAGCTTTTTACAACTATATTCTGCATTTTTAACATATCCAAATTCGCTCCTATGAAAAAAAGGATGAGTCGACACTTCAAGATAAGGATGATTTCCCGGGATGCATCTAACCCCTTGTGCAACACTACAATAGCGACCTATTGTAAAAGGGTTACCATAATTAAAATCTAGTTCAAAACATCCATAGCTTGCTATGCCAATATCGGCATCAAATTGCTTTTTATATATTCTTCTTAAAGTTTTTGAGTAGAATTCCCCCCCCTCAAATGCGTCAAACCACTTATCTATAATCTTTTTTGTAGTCCTGTTATACAAGCAAATCATTTTTTTTCCTCAAATAATCTAAACATCTTCAATTTACTATACATAAGGTCCTATAAAATTTTACTTTTCTTTTGAAACATAATTCCTAAATTCATCATAATCTCTAATATAATCATTACTATCATAATAATCCGACGCAGCTACACATAGAACGGAATCCTTTTGAAGCCAAACCATTTCTCTCCATGTGCATTTTTCAATAATAATTCCCACGCTTGGATCCGACAATTCCACTTCTTCTCTTCCATATTCACTTTCAAGAGTTAATTGTATTCTTCCATATGGGCAGAACAATAATTGTTTGAGATTTTTGTGAGCATGGAATCCTCTTCTAACTCCTTCAGAAACTTTTGTTATATAATAAACTCTTTTTATATCAAATGGAATATCGTTATTGCTTTCAAAAAATGACAACTCACCTGAATTGACAGTTGGAATTGTTTTAATCCTAATTGTTCTACAACCAGCAATTGTCTGTTTTATTTCGATGTCATCACCTTTTAATGTAGAAAACCAAATCAAATCATTTCTTTTATCATATTTCTCTTGAAATTCCAATGGAACATCTAAAATCTCTTTAAATCCATGTTTTTTATAAAAGCGTATCGCTCTATCATTTGCCAATGAAACACACCAATAAACACTATTTAAATTCAATTCCTCAAATGCTTTTTTCAAAATCCCCTTCATTCCAAACCATGCATAGCCTTTGCCCATCGCAGACTGCCTCACAGTTATTGCGAATTCCGAATTATCATTATTTATATTTCTCAAACTAACCGTACCCATATATTCATCTGCATCCGATGCTATAGCCAGGTGGATATTTTTTTCTGATATACTCGTATTAATAAACTCCAAACAATCATCTAATGTTTTCGTCGCAAATTTGTGGTTAAGGTGTTCCACTACACTATCATCATGCATCCATTCCAACATAAATGGAGCATCTTTTTCCTCTAGATTTCTTAAATGCATATATATCTCCTTACTATTTATAGAAATACAAACTTAGATTGTCATTTGAAATAATCGGTCGTTTTCTTTCCTCATTTTCTTGATTGGTGGTCAAAACCCACGCCGGCTCTTGAATTGAAGCCGCCTCCTCTTTTGTTAACACGATTAATCTTTCATCTTGTAAATAAAATTGAACTAACATCGCATAGACACAATTATCGTCATCATCTTTTTTTATATAATATATTCGATCCCCATTTCCAATTTGTTCACAAATCAAGCTAATAGTATCCCTGTATTCTGCCCGTGCCACATTTAGCCATCTGCTAGATTGAAACGATAAATATACAAGTAATACAAAAATACCCACAAAGCAAAGTATTTTCTTCGTTCCGTCCGATTTAAACAATTTAGCAATAATAACTCCAATCACAATAGAGAATTTTCCAAGCAAATTAAACGCCACATCATCAACATTTAACCAACCAGTCAAATCTTTAGTTATCATATAATATGATCCAATAAAAGGATTACACGGAACATTATAAATTGAAGTTGATTTTATTGTCACACAAAATAAATAATATACACCTATTGCCGAAAACAAATAACCAATAATATATAATCTTTTATGTTTTTCCCAATTGCTGGATACAAGCGAATATCCATACATCAAAATTGGAGAAATAATGAAATCAAAATACCTCGAATATGACGGAATATCTCTTCTGAAATATCCGTGCATCTGAAATGCAGTCAATAAAATCATCGAGGAAACACTTAAAGAAATACATGCTTTAGTAATTGAAATATCACTAATTCTTCTTCTTAATAATTTTTGGACCAAATCCTCAAAAAAACAAACTATCGCAATATTTCCAACAAAAAGCGAAATCACGGAAAACGCTATAACCTTGCAAACAAAACTTTCCAATACCGTAAGAAACAAATGTCGTAATGTATATAAATATTGTTGAGTGCCTGTCACAACACTTATTTGGTTTTGTATCGTTCCATCACCACTGTAGAAACTTGAAATTTGCCAAGACTTAAAAGATTTGTATATCAATCCTAAACCTAAAAAGAGAAATATCATCAAAAGGAATTGAGCATACTCTTTTCGTTTTATTAATAATAGACTAATAAGTACTACACTAATAATAACAACTGGGATAGTCCTTTGATGTGTTAGTATAAGTAATAATGAATCAATCGCAAAAAAAATCAAGAGATAGTATCTGGTTTTTTTCTCTATATTATATGTTATGCATATAAGAACTAAAAATAACGTGGACAGTAGAGTTTCAGACCAAGTCACTTGAATGTTGAATATAGTTGATACAGAAAAGGCACTTAAAAATGTAACAATCACTCTATCTGTCTTATTTTTTATATCAAATAAAGTTGCAGACAAATAATAAAGCATTATGCAATTCAAAAAAACAAAAAATGCATTCAATAATACCGCTAAACGATATAAGCAAGCTGAATTATTAACACAAAATACTAATGGCACTAGAAACAAGCTATATCCTATCGAATAAAATGACGACCCTCTCATAAGAGAGCTCCAATCATTGCCTGCTAACATTTCAGCATTTCCCCAGTATCCAAATTCATCGCCTAAAATTGTTATCATATCCAAATCGCGAATATTAAACAACGCAAAAAGAAGAGAACATCCAAATAAAGCAATATATATATAATATTTTTCAAGAAATCTAAATGCTTTACTTCGCAACTTTAATATCCTCTTCATTAAAAACTATATCTAATTTTTTAATTTCAAATTGTGGTTTATAATAGTAATTTCTTAATGAGTACCAATAAAAAACTCTTTCTGGACAAACCAATAATTTAGCAACACGATTTCCTAAACTATTATTCTTAACTCGTAATTTCGTAAAATAATAAACTCTCCAAACAAATAAATTTCTTTTATAATTATCATATACAAATTTCCAAAAAGATATCATATCTTCCAAAAGATATTTATTTATTGTCATTTTTTTATTTGTAGAAATACCCGTACCGTATTGGTACCAAATAATACTCGAAGGATAATAACCCATTTTCTTTTGTTTTAACGGAATAAGGGCAAACGAAAGATCTTCGCAATATTTTACATAAGGACAAATTTCTTGCAAAATTTCTATTGCTAAGTCTCGTTGAATAAAAGATATAGCACCTGATATATTATCCCCATAAACCGATAATCTCTTAAATGCTTTTTTCACAGAATAGCGTTTATATATGTCTTTTCTCATAGGGGAAGAAACATCCGTTAATATTTCTATTTTACCTGAGTTGTTACTATAATATACAGCATCTCCAAAAACAAACTCATAGCCTTTCTCACAAGCAAACCTGTAGATATTTGATAAAACGCTATCATCATACGCATAATCTCCCGGAGAAATGATTTTCACATACTGTCCGACTGCTTTTTTTAAACCAGATATAATGTTTGATACTGTTCCATGGTTATGTTCATTAAACACCAATTCATAGTTTTCAAAACAATTATTTTCAAAAAAATCAATAATACTACTTTTATGGTTATCTTTCGAACCGTCATCCGCTATAATAATCTGTATACTTATTCTCTTCTGCTTAATAAAGCTACCAATTGTTCTCCTTAATTCTATCCATTCAGAATTATATGTTACTATCACAACTGAGACTTCAATAGGACTACTCATTATTTTTCCTCTTTACAACCTTTTATTCTTCTTTCTACCCTAGTTAAAAAATGGGAATGTAATGAAAATAAAAGTAACCAATCCAACATAATCTCACCCCAATAGCACAGCAAAGACAATTTATTTTTTAATAATACCAACAATAATCTAGTTTTTATTATTCTCTTATTTACATATTCAACTATTTGAATAGATTTATCAAACTCTCGAGAGTAAATATTTTTCTTAAAGTATTCTTTAATTAATCTCGTATTCTTTTTAATTTCAGGACTTGTTAGATTATGAATCGCATCCAGATACTGTTTGCAATAAATCGCCGCTTTAATATACTCATTTGTCTCTTTGTCAAAAAAGCAATTATTTACGCTTCGCATTATATCATCAAATACTAAATCTTGTTTTTCCCCTATATTGTCAACATAATGATGAGAATATGTTTCAGATTTAAGATTTACTCGCCACAAATAACCTAAATCAGAAATTGTCGAAATCCTATGTGCTTTTGAAAAAGCCTCTATTTTCACTAGTAAATCATCTTCAAAATTTACATAAGCTCGAAATCTAATGTTATGCATATCAAAAAATTCTTTTCTAAATACACAAGTCCAAATTGATGGATATTGGTTGTATTTTCCACCTCTTCCCTTATTATCAAACCCGTTCAATACCAATGGTAAAAGCAGCTCATTTTCAATTTCTTTTTTTTCATAAACCCGATTTTCTTGCATCCCATATCCTGACTCACATCCATTAACACTTCTCCCAGATGAACACATAGCCAAATCACTATTATCTTCAATAATCTTTCTAATTAGTTTCTCATACATGAATGGCTTAACAATATCGTCTTGATCAACGAATGCCAGATAGTTGCCTTTTGAATGTTCTATTCCATAATTTCTCGAAGATACAACCCCGCCATTACTCTTTCTGAACAAACATATTCTAGTATCTTTTTTTTTCATTTTTTCTACTATAATTGGTCCACTATCTGTGGAACCATCATCAACAACAATCACTTCCAGATTATCATAAGATGATTCCAAAATCATTTTAATCGTTTCTGCAATATATTTTTCTCCATTAAATAACGGAACAATCACACTTAATGTATTGTTATCTTTATTCATACTATCCATTGGCTATACAGCTCACTCTTTCGTATTTTTCATCTTGTATGTTCTACAATACGATATAGTTTTCTTATAAAATAAGCATTTTTTCCACAAAATAAAAAAAACATCTTTTCGCCACCCACATAGGATTCTAATAATTCATCATAACCTTCTAACAATGACTTACATAACTCTCCTGAATCAGTTTGACAAAAGCGTAACAAGTAATATTTCAGGACTTTTGATAATAATCTTTCATATGCATTTGTGTATCCTTTATCTTTAAACCAATTCATCCTTTCCTTTTGTGCATTAATCTCAAATACAATTTTTTCATCATTTAAACTTCTAGATACACTCTTTTTTCTTTCAAAATAATAATATAGTGTAGCATCAATAAATGTTACATATTTTGCTTTTTCAAAAATCTTATGAAGAATTAAAACATCTTCACAAAATAACCCAAGTGGATATCTTAATAATCCTTCCTTAAATAGACTTGTACGGTATATTTTATTGCATGGAGAAGTTTCCTGATCCTTATATTTCCCATGCCAATTATTTAACGCTTCTCCTGAAGTATATGTTTGTTTTTTTGAAATCGAAGTTTTATTATGAAATGAATACGCATCATTTTTTCCAGTAATATAATTACAAATTACAATATCACTTTTTTCGTTAACTATAGTTTCTAATAGAATTTGTATGTATTTTTCGCTAATATAATCATCAGAATCTATAAAACAAATGAATTCGCCATTTGAAATTTCTATACCAGCGTTTCGTGCACCTGCTGCTCCAATGTTTGATTGATGAATAACAATCACTCTCTTATCAGACAATGCATAATTATCACATATTTTGCCTGAATTGTCTGAAGATCCATCATCAACTAGAATTATCTCGATGTTTTTGTAACTTTGATTTATTATCGATTTCAAACATCTCTCTAAATAGTTTTCTACATTGTATATAGGTACAACAACACTGACAAGAATTGTATTTTCTTTTTTTTCCATTTTATTCATTCCATCTTTTTCTACATAAGCAAACATCATCCCTTAAAATAGAAATACCTATTTCTTAAGATTCTTTTCAATCCACGCAAGCCTATAGTCAATATCCCTTGTTCTAGCCTGTATTTCTTGCGATATTTTCCTATTAGCTGAAATAACATCCGCCATCATTCCAAGTACCCAAATCATAATGGCTATCATTATCAACAAGCTACAAAGAATCAAGGATTGGATGTTTCCAGTCGCAGTACCCATGATTATCTTAATTATATATCTTACTCCTAAAGCAACTCCTATGATAAAAGGAAGTATTCCTATGGTAGTAAAAAATCTCATCGGTTTATACATAAGATAGGCTCTAAGTATAGTAACCATAGATTTCTTGATATACCCAAACATACTATGGAAAAGTCTTGAAGGGCGTAACTCACCATTTGTTCTTATAGGAACAGACATTATAGGAATCTTTGTTCTTCCCGCTTGGACAATTTGTTCAAGCGTATATGTATATTCATTTACAACATTTAGTTGAAGTGCTGCTTCCCTGCTATATGCTCTGAATCCGGAAGGAGCATCTGGAATGTCTGTAGCTGAAGCTTTTCTAACTACCCAACTTCCTAAATGCTGAAGTTTTTTCTTGAGCCAAGAAAAATGCTCTGTCTGATCTATTGGCCTGGCTCCGATAACTATATCAGCCTTGCCATCAAGTATAGGTCTAACGATAGTCTCAATATCCTCACCACAATACTGATTATCCGCATCTGTATTAACTATGATATCCGCACCATTCATAAGACATGCATCAATACCGGCCATGAAGCCTTTTGCAAGACCTTTATTTTTTTTGAAGTTGACTACATAATGAACTCCCCAGTTCTTGGCAACTTCAACAGTATTATCTTTACTTCCGTCATTAATAATTAAGTATTCTATTTCATCGATACCGTCTATGTGCTTAGGCAAATCATTTAATGCTATTTCAAGAGTTTCAGCCTCGTTATAACAAGGGATTTGGATTATAAGTTTCATACACATTATCCTCAATACGCACAAATATACATTTGACATAATACCACAAAATGATGATTATATCAAATTCACTTGTTTGTCATATATAAGTCCTATTTAAATACATAAAAAAAGTGCCGAATTTTTAACCCGACACTTCTTATCTATTTATTTATACTCTGGTAATAATCATTCTACACTTTCCCTTTATCTCAAAAATATCAGTGGATTTTGGAGCAAAAAGGCTGTCTCCTGCCTCGAAAGGTAAAGTTTCAACCACTGTATCAGGTTCATTCTGCCTGCTGACATTTATTGACCCGCTTCCTTCTATACATAGAAAAGATGTAAAACTCTCTTCTACGCCCATAATCCTCGCGGATGACTCTATCTCAACCAACGAGCATTCAAAATACTTACAAAGCGAAATTGTGCGTTTGGTATATCCTTCCGCATTTATTGCACCTTCATCTATCTTTTCCGGGCAGTATTTAGAAAAGTTCATCACATCCAAAGCTTTATCTATGTGAAGTTCACGAGGATCTCCGAATTTATCCTTACGATTAAAGTCATACAGACGATATGTACACGTTGAACTTTGCTGAATCTCACAGATTACAATTCCTGCACCGATAGCATGCACTGTTCCGGTCTTTATAAAATATACATCTCCCTTGGAAACAGGTATCTTGTTTAAAACTTCCAGGATTGTATCATCTTCTATTCGCCTTAATACTTCTTCTTTCGTTACATCCCTGTTAAAACCACAGTAAAGATACGAATCAGGCTCACAATCTATTACATACCAAACCTCATTCTTGCCGTACTGGCCTTCATTGGCTATTGCATAGTCGTCATCGGGATGAACCTGTACCGATAATTTGTCCTTGGCATCAATGAACTTAACAAGTATCGGAAAATCTTCAAACGATCTGCATTTCCAGCCCCAGTTTTCTTTACCGATTAGTGAAAGGTATTCATTAAATAGCATACCCTTGTTACGCCCTGAAGCAATAATGCTTTGTCCGGCTTCATGCGCGGACATCTCCCAACTCTCTGCAAGAATGTCAAAATCGCATTTCTTCCCAAATATTTCCTTAAGTTTTGTTCCGCCCCAAAGATTATCCTTAAAAGCAGGATTAAGCTTTACCAAAGCTTCTGAAAGTAATGAAGATGCATTGCCGTTTGTATCATTCCATTCGGTTGCAATCTTGTCATCTTCACTGACGTTTTCACCAACCGATACCTCAACTATTATAAGTTCTGTATCTCCCGCATTACTTACCTGATGCTTCATACCCGGCAGTACGTCTATTACATCATCTGTGTGGTAATATCCTTCTTTTCCATCAAGTTCAATAAAAGCTGTACCGGAAACTACGGTCCAATGCTCGGACCTGAACTCGTGCTTATGAGCATAAATAGTTTTTCCGGGCTGAATAACTACATGCTTTACTCTGTAATGAGGCGTATCAACCAAAAGGTCATATGATCCCCATTGTCTGTAAAATACTCTTCCCGACTCAAAGAAACGACCTATCTGAGATACCGCTTCCGAATCATTAACCAATTCCTTAAGTCTCTCAGATTCACCCTTCTTTCCGACATATACTGCATCCAGCGTATTGACTATAACCACATCCGATACACCGTTTGCCACTACGATACTCTTAGGGCATCTGTTTATAATATCTGTGTTTTCACAGTTATTTTCGTATTCATATCCATCTGATGATGTTCTTGAATCCGCTACATCTTCAAGCCCACCGATATCCTTCCAGTCAAAATGAGCTTTTACCACTTTGGCTCTCTTTGTCTTTTCAAGGAGCGTCTTTTCTATGTGGACTGCAGGAATCGAATTCATCACTGATGCAGGATACGTAACTGAATTTCCCTTTGTCTTCTTTCCCTTAAGGGCATTCTTACATATATCATATATATCCGGCGAGTAATTCTTTAACTCATCCAGGAAATCTCCGACTCTGAAAAGCATCATTCCGCTGTTTACAAGATAATCCCCGGAATTCATATATTCCAAAGCGGTTTCGTAATCAGGCTTTTCTACAAATGCGAGTACATCTTCTCCTTCGGCTTTGATATAGCCGTATCTTTCTTCGGGAGAATTGACAGGCATACCGAATGTAACGATATTGCCTTCATTCGCAAGTTCTTTGGCTCTTGTAATGTCATCTTTATAGCTGCCACCTTCGATGACCTGATCTGCAGGTACCACGAGTACAGTTTCCGATTTATTAAGTCTTAAGCATGCCAAAGTAAGGGCGGCGGTAGTTTTTCTGCCCTCGCCCTCAAATATATAACGGTGTACCAATCCCTGGAATGCAGCCACCTGGTTAATGGCTATGAAGCGGTATTCCTCGTTTGTAATGATGATAAACTCATCACAGTAAGGGATGTTTCTGGCTATCGTTTCCTGGAATAAGGAATGGTCACCCTGAAGCTTAATAAATTGTTTCGGATAACTTTGACGGGAGAGGGGCCATAATCTGTCTCCTCTCCCGCCTGCTAGGATAATGCATTTCAATTTTAAAACACCTCATCCGGCACTTCGTGCCACCTTGTCTCGCCTACCGGCTCGGTCGGCTCACAATCATGGCGTCCACCGGACGCCGTTCGCCCCTCGGAGGGGAAGGCTTTTAAGCGTTAGCTAATTCTTTTTCTCTTTTAGCTATTTCTCTGTCGTTTGTAGCCATGATTCTGATAAGTTCTTCGTATGAAGTCTTCTGGGGGTTCCAGCCGAGGACTGTCTTGGCCTTGGTGGGGTTACCCCAGAGGTTGTCTACATCGGTAGGTCTGTACCACTGAGGATTTACGCATACGAGCATCTTGCCTGTAGCTGTATCGTAACCTTTCTCGTCGATACCATTTCCTTCCCATCTTAATGTAATGCCGTTTGCAGCGAATGCTTTCTCTGTAAAGTCTCTTACAGTGTGCTGTTCACCTGTAGCGATGACGAAATCATCGGGAGTATCCTGCTGCATGATAAGCCACATGCATTCTACGTAATCCTTTGCATAGCCCCAGTCCCTCTTTGAATCGAGGTTACCGAGTTCCAAATGATCCTGAAGTCCTTCAGCAATACGTGCTGCGGCAAGTGTAATCTTTCTTGTAACGAATGTCTCGCCTCTTCTCTCTGATTCATGATTAAAGAGAATACCGTTTACGCAGAACATTCCGTAAGCTTCTCTGTATTCCTTCATCATCCAGAAGCCATACTGCTTAGCGATGGCATAGGGTGAATAAGGATGAAAGGGTGTAGTCTCTGACTGAGGAACTTCCTCAACCTTACCGTAAAGTTCGGAAGTTGATGCCTGGTAGATCTTTGTGGTCTTTTCAAGTCCGAGTGTTCTTACTGCTTCAAGGATACGAAGAACACCGATAGCATCTACGTCGCCTGAGTACTCGGGTACATCAAAAGATACCTGAACATGTGACTGTGCTGCGAGGTTATAAATCTCATCAGGCTTAACTGCTCCTATAATCTTAATAAGAGAAGTTGAGTCTGATAAATCTCCGTCATGAAGTGTTATCGAATTCGCTTTGATAAGATGATCAATCTTGGATGTGTTGTGTCCGGAAGCTCTTCTTGTGATTCCATGAACCTCATACCCTTTCTCCAATAATAATTCCGCAAGGAACGATCCATCCTGTCCTGTGATTCCGGTAATTAATGCTTTTTTCACGTTGTTTTCCTCCAAAATAAAAGTTAAATCTGGATTTTATTTTATCCACTGAGCCCATTTACTACGGTAAATTTCGGGTGTCATGCTTTCTGCATCCACAAAAAGTTTAATGAAGTCGTTATATTCTTTAAATCCGCATTCACGGGCTATATCAGTCTCACTTTCAATGGTAAATCGAAGCATTTCCTTGGCTACATTCAGTCTCCTGAACTTAAGATACTCGTTCGGAGTTATTCCGTATGAGTCCTTAAATGCCTCTTCGATCACCTCTTTGTCCGCACCGACTTTGGCATAGATATCATCTATTACCGAACCGGATGCATAATTATCATTAATATATGTTCTGATCAACGAAACATCTATATCACTGTTCTTATTGGAAAGACCGTTGACATCCGATAAGATTTCGGTCAGCATTTCCGTTAAAGTCTCATTGGCATAAATCTCAGACATATTGCTCTTGTCATTGCAAAGAGCCATGAGATTTTCAATCATTTTCACATATCCTTCGGTTTCAGAAGGTGTAAATATGTTTAATCCGCCGTTTTCTTTATGGAACAAGTCGTAAAAACTTACCGCACTCTTTCCGAAGAAATGTACCCATGAAAGTTCCCATGGATTTGCTTCGCTGCTCTCGTGTTCATAATGATCAGCGCAGTTGATCAGTACACAGTCACCGCTCTTGACCTGATATTCCTTATCAAGAACTCTTACAAAGCCTTCTCCGCTTTTAATGACCAAAAACAAAACAGATTCAAGGCCTTCTCTTGTACTCTTATGAGGTCTTAAGCTCTTAAGCGTACCTGCTTCCTGAACATATAAGAGGTTATTAAGAGCAAATTCTCCGGGTGTATGGATGAATCTTGTCGATTCCGTAACACCATGGCTTGAAAATAACTTGGAAGATGTATCACTCATTTATATTGCTCCTCCAGTAATTCAAAGTTTCTTCTATCGTCTGCTCAAGCGGGATCTCTGTCTTCCAGCCTGTAGTTTTGTTGATCTTCGTTGTATCCGCTTCAATGATAGGCACATCCACGGGACGTATCTTTGCGGGATCGACCTCCACTTTGATGGTGGCCGTAGACTTTGAAAGGATCAGATCCAGTATGTCCTGAATGGCTACCGCATGTCCGCTTCCGACATTGTAAGTCTCACCTTTTTCACCTTTTTCGATAAGGAGTGCATAGGCTCTGACTACATCTCTGACATCTGAGAAGTCTCGCATAGCTTTAAGATTACCTACATACATTACAGGTTCTCTCAAGCCTTTTTCTATCTCGACTACCTGTTTGCAAAAGTCTGCCACAACGAACATCGGCAGCTGATTAGGGCCTATATGATTAAAGGCCCTTACAAGCATAAGATCCATATCGTATGCTTTAGCATAGATACTTCCTATCATGTTCTGACAGGCTTTGGTCGCTGCATAGATATTACCTGGTCTTAAATTATTCTCTTCGTTTATAGGGGTCTCCCCTGGCTTAATATGTCCGTACTCTTCTCCGGATCCAATAAGAAGGACTCTGGGTTTATAATAAAGTTCCCTGATGGCATCCATCACGTTGACACTGCCCTTGATATTGACATCAATGGTAAGCGAAGGATTCTTCCACGCTACTCCTACCGAGCTCTGCGCTGCCAGATGGAATATATAATCAGGTCTTATCTTAAAGAGAACATCGACAATCTCCTGTTTTTCAAGGATATTTAAATCAAAGACCTTTGCGTTGTCATTTTCAAGGCTTTCATGTGCAAGCTTCGTAGCATACACTTCCATGCCCTTATCGCGTGCCAGATGGTTGATAAGATAATTACCGACAAATCCGGCAGCACCGATTATTAGTGCTTTTTTCAAAGTTTTATCCTCTGCAACGGTGCCTGACACCTAAAATCGGAGCCAGGCACCAAATGTACTTATTTTATCTATATACTTTAAATCCGTAACTCTCAAGTAAGTTTATAAACTCATCGGAATATCCGAAGCCTTTTTCAATTACCTGATCTCTTGTATATGTGCCGTCCTTTAAGCCGTTAACCCACATATCAAATCCACCCTGGTCTTCGTTTCTTCCAAAGAATGCTCTGTAAGCATCATGTACGAATTCCTCGTTGGATTTACCCTTGTTTACATATTCTTCTGATGCGAAGAATCCGTATCTTGCTACTGTACCCGCATCAAACTGACCACTAATGATAGCATTTGCCCAATCCTGCTTTCCCTGAGGATCGCTCGGTCTTCCGAGTGCTTCGTTGTAAAGTCTTTCCATGAACTCGTCAAGCTTTGCAGGATCTACGCCTGAAGCATCGATCCTTATACCGCTCTGCGTAGGCTGAGGCTGGGGTTGAGGCTGCGGCTGAGGCTGAGGGTTAGTGGATTCACCGCTCGGACTGTATGAACCCGGCTCTATTCCGTATGCTGCGCAAAGATTCTTAAATTCATCCGATCCGACAAATCCTGCAAATACATAGTCTCTGGACTTGCCCTGATTGAGTGAACTTATCCAAAGATTTGCACCGTCAGGATCGTTGGCTGCTTCTCTGTTAAAGAATGCACTGTAGAGTCTTGCAACAAATTCTTCATTGCTGTAGCCCTTGTCTACGAACTCATCACTGAATACAAATCCGTGTGCTACATCGGCTGCCGTCATCTGCTTTGAAAGTAATACATTTGCCCAATCACTTAATCCCTTATCATCATAAGGTCTCTGGAGAATAGTTACATAGAATCTCTTTACGAATTCTTTTACCTGTTCTTCGTTGCCGCCTGATGGCTGAGTTCCGTCAAGCTTTAATACAAAATCCTTATCAGCATTAAGTACAATCGAGTTGCCGTTATTGTCTACGGTAAACGCTACCACATCATCAATGCTGTCAACAAGAGGATATGTTACCTTTATCTTACCCTTATCATCTGAAGTGGTCTGATAAACCGTTCCTTTAATTACTACACCTGATTTATATCCGGCAAAATATGTCTGACCGACGAATGTGTCACCGCTGATTACTTCAGCGATTAAAGTGTTCTGAAAGGTATCATTTTTCTTAATATATGCATTACCTTTAAACAATACATCCGATAAAGTTGCCTGGTTGTTTGATGCCTTAAATGTCGATGTTTCTGAAGCAAATATTGCACATGTACCGTAATTGCATACTCTGTTACCTGTTGCCTCGACATTTGCTCCTGAATTCACCTGGATTCCGTATCCATCTTTGTCTATAACAGATTTGTATACATGATTATTGCTGACCTTAAATGTAGTTCCGGTGAAGAACTGCATTCCTACAGTACTTGCATTATCATATACTATATTTCCGGATATTGTTCCCGAACTTGCCTCAACTGCTCTGATGCCTTCAGAACCGTTATTTCCAACCTTGTTATCTGCTACGGTAAATGTTCCGCCGCTTAAAAGAATTCCGAATTCTGTATTGGAATAAACTTCATTTCCTTTAACAGTTCCTGTAGTTGCACCTTCATGTCCGTCGTACACAATACCTTGTCCAACATTGTTATAAATTTTGTTGTCAATACAATCGGCTTCGGCACCTCTTGATATTGAAACACCATCATTGCCCGACATTGTAACCGTATTATTTTCAAAAACTACATTCTTTGCACTGTAGGAAGCCTGAAAACCATGGTTTCCCGCATTGTTTATTGTATTGCTTTTAACGGTAATATTTGTACTGTTCGCAACCATGATTCCGTTGCCGTATCCTGCCTTACCGCTTTTAACTCCGTCTACTGTATTTTCAATAACCTGTGTACCTTTACAATTTGCGTCAATGATAAGTCCTTCGCCATGACCGGAAGAAGTCCATCCCGCTGCTGCACTGTTTGTTAATTTATTCTTACTGATTACTGAGCCGTTATCTCCTTCGATTCTCAACCCATCGAGTGCCGAATCCTTGATAGTATTACCTGAAATGGTCATGTTGGAACAATTCTTTATGATCATGGAATACAATCCTGCATTACCGGAAATAGTATTACCTGAAATAGTACAATCTTTTCTGTTTTCAGCATATATACCAAAGTTCGTTGTGCCTGTAATTATATTATTTGAAATCTCAACCTTATCTGAAAGAATCGTTATGCCTGTTACATACGGTCCGACAATAGTGTTGCCTGTAACCTTTACTCCTGAGAGATCAGGATGGATGTTTACAAACATAATATTTGTACAATTCTTTACTGTTGCATTATTGGCCTTGATCAAAACGGTATATCCTGATAAATCATATCCGTCTACTGTAACACCATCTTTTTCAATGGCCAGTGTCTTGTAATCAAGATTGTATAAATTTACTCCGTCTATAGCTGCTGCCGCATCAGCTGCACTCTTGGCCTGTGCCGTAATAGGCATAAGCACGAAGCAAGTGATAGCCAAAAGCAACAAACCAATCAATAATTCCCCTGATTTTCTTAACTTTTGCATATCAATTCCCCCTATCTTTTTATATGTAGAACTTACTCTATAATATACCAAATTTTCGGTGTAAAATCAACCTTCGAGGCTATTTAAAGAGATATCAATTCATACTGTATTAGCCCCTGATTTGCTTACTCATTGCCATAATTGAGCCATAATTGACCGGGAGTCAAATTTTGATAAATATATATGTCTCCCGGATCATTATCGTCCACAGCAGTTACTTTGCCTTCACTAAAGGGTAATTCGCCGTATGAGATGATAACTTTGTAATTATCATATTCGTCATAAAGAGTATTGGTATTTTTATAAATCGTTGAAAACTTCGTGGTTTTTAGGTCAATATATTCTTTATCAGCTGCCGCTTCAATAAGCTGCCATTCATTAATAACGCAATAATCGGAGCTGACATAGGTATCCATTATCTTATTCTCTGTAAAGGAACTGTTAACGACTACCAGGATATTTCCGTCAACTTTATCCAGGTGCTCATTTAAATATTCCGCTTTTAGAGCCTGTTCTTCAGAAACATAATAATTCTTCTTTATTTCCTTTATTGCTATATCGGAATTGATTACTTCTGCAATAAAAATCGTTGCAACAAAAAAGATAAGGCATAAACCTTTTCGTTTTAACAACAAAAGAATAAGACCGGTTAATGCAAAAGCAACGGTAAGAAATTTTAGTATGACAATCCCGTTGTTAATAACCACCGCTTCCGCTCCCTCTCTCATATCGGTAAACCTAAAATCAAACATGTAATTATATAAGTGAAGCCCGGTAAAGTCAGATATCGTATACGGGATTCTTTCGGAAGGAAGAGAAACGAAAGCAACCGCAAATACAACTGTTGAAATTATCAATGCTATTTTTTGTTTTTCAGACAATTCGGTTTCGTTTTTTTCTATGGAGCATAAAAAGATCATAAGAAGCGGAATCATTAAAGGCGCATAATACCTTAAATGCTGCCTTGGTATCACACGTCCCAAATCTTCCCTTACGGAAATGGTAAATGCGATTGTTGCTGCATTTATAACCGCACATAAGATCAAAAACAAAAAAGAAATCTTCTGAATACGCGAAAGATTCTTAAATGATATCAAAGGAAAAACAATCGAAAAGAGAAAACACGCAAATCCCAGAAATATCAGGTGTATAAAAAATGCATAAACCATATACTCCAGGCGATAATGCGTTCCTATAGCAGAAAGACTCGTCTGGTCATATGAATTGTTCATGCCCTGAAATATTGTTAATTTTGCCAGCAAAAAGCATATTGTGAAACTGCAGAGATACCCCACGCACCTTCTTAATATTGTTTTAAATGCCTTTTCTCTTATTCCGATGATTAATGATACTGCGAGGAAAGCAAGCACAAAATAAAGACTGACTTCTTTGGTAAGGTATAAAAGGTATGAGAAAATACCGTTAAGGATTGAATATAATATTTGTTTTTTGTGAGATTGTTCCGAAAGCAAGCAGATAAGAAAATAAACTTCCCACATTCCTAGAGGAAGAAACAGATTCTCACTCATAAAAGTAAGCGAGTAACACATATCCGTAAAAACAGACAACAATAAAAGCGATAAAAGAATCAATTTCTTATTGTTGTTCGATATTTTTTTGATTATGAGATACCCCGGAAATACGGAACTGCTGACAAGAATCGAATTAATCAAAGAGATTACTTTAATTCTGATAATAGAATTCTTTATAAAAAATGTCGGTGCCAAAAAAATCGAATAAAGAATCTTCTGATAATCGTTCTTTGCACCGTAAATAGAGAGTGAACCGTTCGCAAATATGTTCTTCGCAATCTGTAAATATCTTAATTCATCACGATAAGTATGTACGGACTTCGAAAAGTCAGCAAAATAAAATCTAATGAGGATTTCGATGAGAAAAAGGCCAAAAACAGCGCATAATATCAACCTTTCGTTTTTTACGCCTGTCTTTTCATCCATTCTTCCCATCAAAGATCCTCTATTTCAAATAATTATCTTCTAAGCCCGTATTTATTGCACAAATTCGTGAACTCATCACTGAGCACTATGCCGTTAAAAATGTCTTCTCTGGTAGCACCCTGAGCCATCTGTCCGACCCAGAAATCTCTGCCGCCTTCATCCGCTTCTCTGTCCATAAGAGCTCTGTATAGATACTCTACATATGTTTCATCATCGAAACCTTTGTTGATGAATTCTTCGCTGAATATAAAGCCGTATGCAATCTCAGAGCAGGAGCAGGTATGACTTCTTAAGAGGCTGCAGTGAGTCTCAAGACCTGCTTCATCGGGATCTCTGTCAAGGCAGACATTGTAAAGTCTTGTTACGAACTGAACGGTATTATCCTTTGCACCGCATCCCTGACAATCGCCGTTTGGCATGGTTCCGGGAACATTGTCATTGATACCGTTACCGTACTCTATACCGTAATCCGCACATATTCCCTTGAATTCTTCGCTTAATACAAAGCCGTTAAATACATATTCTCTGTTCTTGCCCGAAGCGAGTATGTCCGTCCATACCTGCAATCCGGCATCATCGTATTCTCTGTTTAGGAATGCCTTGTATAGCTGCTTTACATAGCAGGAATTACAGTAATTCTTATTCTTAAATTCATCACTGAATATAAAACCGCTCGCCACTTCCGTACCCGTCATTTCACGGTTCACAAGAAGTTCTGTCCAGCTGTCTATTCCTGCTTCATCGGGTTCTCTGTCAAGACACAGGCTATATAATCTTCTTACGAACTCCCTTACCTTTTCTTCGTTTACGGGAGGTTCGCTGTTAGGCATGTTCTTGTATACCGGGATTTTGAATACAAAGTTTTGATTTAAAGCATTGCAATCCTCATATGCTCTGTATGTAAGACCTGCCTCACTCATCGGAGCCTGGATGTTTTGCATGTACTGATGCCAGTAAAGACCTCCATCCGAATTGTCTACATCGAATTTTTGAAGATACAAGGTGTCCTGACCGCGGTTGATGTAATCGGCGCCGATAATCTTTGCACCGCCGATGATACCTTTAAATCTGGTATCCCAGCCTTTCTTTTCTGCATATGCCACACCGTTAGCGATTATTTCCGCACTGTTTTTTCCGCTTGCACCGAAATTGTAATAGTTATATACACCGTACTTGCCAGATATTAAGTCATTATAGTTTTTCTTATTGGCAACATCTCCCCTGCCCTGTTCCTGAAGGATTCTGCTTGCAATATGATAAGGGCTGACACTGCTCTCGATTCCCGCCTGGTAAATTGCATTGCAATAGCGAATGCCGGGCTGAGGCTTGTCATCCTCAAGGCAGTTGCCTGCCATCCATGAATTGGCAATTATGGCCTCCACTCCGTCTATTGAGTGAATTGAGGAATTGAATGATAACTGTTCAAAAGCAAAGATATGATATTCGTCAAAATAATTAACGGGGTTCAGATTGTATTCTACACCCTCTCTGGATGCTTTGACCCAGTTCTTACCGGACTTTCCGATATACGTTCCCGTCGAAGGGTCATAATCGCCGGGTTCTTTTGATTTCCAGGATTCTTTTACCGTGATGGATACAAGGCTTCTGTTTCCCTTGAGTTCTTCGTTAATAACATCATTCCAGTCAAGGTTAGTATTAAGCGGAACGAATGTCCAGTTAGGATGCATGTTCTGAAGTTCCTTGAGTTTGGCTCTATAGCTGTAAGGGAACTCATCAAAAGGTGTTGCCGCTTCTGCCTTAATCGGATTAAGAGAAAAGGTCATGAGTGTGATTATTAATCCCATCACGGCGCTGATTATTCTGTAAGCTGTCTTCTTGGTCTTGTTGTTCATTATTATCAGTCTCTCTGGAAAATATCTCTTGTGTATACCTTGTCTTTGACATCTTCAAGGCATGTATCAAACCTGTTGGCTACGATAACTTCGCTTCGTTTCTTAAACTCATCAAGGTCATTTACTACCTTGCTTCCAAAAAATGTGCTTCCGTTTTCAAGCATGGGCTCATAGATAATTACTTCCACGCCCTTGGCCTTTAATCTCTTCATGATGCCCTGAATCGAGCTTTGACGGAAATTGTCTGAATTGGATTTCATTGTAAGTCTGTATACACCGATAACACACGTCATGATATTGTCGGCGGAATTATCCATACGGTTGAACTTATCGTAGAATCCCGCTTTCTTTAATATCTGCTCTGATATGAAATCTTTTCTTGTGACATTACTCTTAACTATAGCTTCGATAAGATTTTCGGGAACCTCTTTGTAGTTCGCAAGAAGCTGCTTGGTATCTTTGGGAAGACAATATCCGCCGTATCCGAAAGAAGGGTTGTTGTAGAATGTCTGAATTCTCGGATCTAGGCATACGCCTTCTATGATAGCGCGGGAATCAAGTCCCTTGGTCTCAGCATAAGTATCAAGTTCGTTAAAATAACTGACTCTCAGCGCAAGATATGTATTGGCAAAAAGCTTAACGGCTTCTGCCTCGGAAAATCCCATTATCTTAACTTCCACATCCTGCTTTATCGCGCCTTCTTTGATAAGTGCGGCAAATTCCTCTGCCTTGCTTACAAGTCTCTCATCATCAAGTTTGGTTCCGACAATGATACGGCTCGGATAAAGATTATCGTATAAAGCTTTGGACTCTCTTAAAAACTCAGGAGAAAAGATAATATTGTCACTGTTCTTTAAAGCACGTACTTTCTTGGTATATCCAACGGGAATTGTGGATTTGATTACCATAATCGCATTCGGATTAACACTCATAACCGCATCTATTACGCTCTCAACAGCCGAAGTGTCAAATCTGTCCAAATCGGAATCATAATTGGTGGGTGCTGCGATTACAACATAATCTGCATCTTTATACGCCTCATTGATATCTGTGGTAGCGTACAAATCCAGTTCTTTGTTTGCAAGATAGTCTTCAATTTCTTTGTCCTGAATGGGAGAGATTTTTTGATTAATCTTATCCACCTTTTCTTTGACAATATCAACTGCAACAACTTTGTTCTTCTGCGCAAGGAGTGTTGCGATGGACATTCCCACATATCCTGTACCCGCTACCGCGATCTTCATAATAATCTTCCTCCAAAATTATCTGATAATTTCTTTATCATTTACTCAAATTATACTTATTCCGGTAATAATACCGTAACTTTTATATCTGTATGCTTAATTCCAAAACTCTTTTATCTGTATACCTTGAAACCGTAACTCTCAAGCAGCGCAATGAATTCATCGGAGTATCCGAAGCCTTTTTCAATTACCTGATCTCTTGTATATGTGCCGTCCTTTAAGCCGTTAACCCACATATCAAATCCACCCTGGTCTTCGTCTCTTCCAAAGAATGCTCTGTAAGCATCATGCACGAATTCTTCAGGGTTCTTATTCTTGCTGAGATATTCTTCAGATGCGAAAAATCCGTATCTTGCTACTGTACCTGCATCATACTGTCCCGAAAGAATTGCATTGGCCCAGTCCTGCTTACCCTGAGGATCACTCGGTCTGCCGAGTGCTTCGTTGTAAAGTCTTTCCATAAACTCATCAAGCTTTGCAGGATCTACGCCTGAAGCATCGATTCTGATGCCGCTCTGTGTAGGCTGAGGCTGAGGCTCCGGGTGAGGTTGGGGCTGAGGGTTAGTGGATTCACCGTTAGGGCTGTATGAGCCGGGTTCTATTCCGTATGAAGCACAAAGATTCTTAAATTCATCCGATCCGACAAATCCTGCAAATACATAGTCTCTGGACTTTCCTCCATAAAGTGAACCAATCCAAAGGCTTGCACCGTCAGGATCGTTGGCCGCCTCTCTGTTAAAGAAAGCACTGTAGAGTCTTGCAACAAATTCTTCATTGCTGTAACCCTTCTCAACGAACTCATCACTGAATACAAAGCCATGAGCTACATCAGCTGCTGTCATCTGCTTTGAGAGCAATACATTTGCCCAGTCGCTTAAGCCCTGATCATCATAAGGTCTCTGAAGAATCGTTACATAGAATCTCTTAACGAATTCTTTGACCTGTTCTTCTTTGGCCTGTTCTACCGCTGTTTGAGCCTCTTGGCAATAGTATCTGTAATACTCTCTGTTGTTATCGACAAACTGTGTCACAAGTTCAGGATGTGCAGCCTTATAATCTTCCAATACGAAATTGGGAGAGGCCTTCTGCCCCATATCCATTCCGTATCTTGAGAAATATAAGAACATATCATTAAACTCAGGCGGATTTTTGCCAAACATCGCTACGACATTCGGGTTATTGGCAACATAATAGTCGAAGTCAAATACAGGTTCATAACTGATGCCTTCAAACATGTACTTATTGGCTTCCCTGTATGCCACTCTGTCTGCCTTGCATGAAGCCTCACTCTTCCAATTGGGAACTATTTCATTCCATGAATTGACACCTATGGTTCCCTTGACCTGATCGAATATCCACTGCTCGTGAGCAGCATCTCCGTCATCAAGATATTTCCAGATGGTCGCTGCAGGCTCGCTGAGTTCAAAGCCACAATACTTAAATTTCATGATATGGAATACATCGATCATATCATCGAATTTAGCTTTGTAATATGTATACACAAGGCATGCTGCCTGCTTATCCGTTCCTCTCGCATCGGAAAAGCCCTGTTCCGTAAGCATTACTCTGTGATTGGTACCGAAATTTTTCTTGATATATCCCGTAAGGATCTCGAGATTATATCCGTCTACAAATCTTGCACTCTCGCTCTTGGGATTATATGTATGATTTGACCAGATATCTGTCTGATAGAGACTTGCGGGGTAGCAGTGATATGCCACGCACCAGTCCTTTGCATTGCCTTCTTTTGCGGCAAACATATCAAGGAAAGTCCTGGCAGGAAATACCTTTCCATTATCCTTCTCGGTCCAGCAGTGATCAAGACATGCACAGACTCTGGCTGCCGAATTTCTGCTCTTTACAGCATCGTAAACAATATCATACCATTTGGTATATTTCTCCATCATGAGATCATAATTACTTATGCCCCATCTTCCGCCACCTGCATCATACATGCAGTCATCGCCGAAGAAGTTCCACATATCGGGAGCATTTACTTCGTTACCGCATACCCAGCAGTCAATATGGCAATTGTATTTGCTGAAGATTTCGGCAAGAAAATTCATGTATGCTCTGTATTCCTTAACTACAGCCGGCTCCGTCATATTGGGTGCATAGTATTTAAATCCCGTATGAGCTCTGGCACTCGGCTCGATAAGACGCTGTTTGTCGGCTTGGTTTCTTACCAGAAGCTGAACCGTAACGGTCAGATTCTGATCGTTTAATCCGCTTATAACGCCTGAATTATAAATTCCATCCGGCACCTTAAAATAATATGTATCACCCTCAAATGTATATTCCGTAAATCCGGATTTGTTTGATTTATTGTCATCTATGAATCCGTCATCTATGAACGCATTGATAAATGTGTTATATGTATCTTTCCTCTCCGAATCCATAAAGCTCTGCGTACCCTTTATGGGTCGATCCGGCGTGAAAAGATCTTCGTGCCAGTACTGGCCGTTTCCTGCTGCTTCCGCTTTAATCGGAAGTGCAAATACTGCGGTAAAAACAGTGATCAAAGTTAAAATAGTTACAAGTAATCTGTTTCCCGTTTTTTTCATGATATTCCCCTTTATCATTTTTGTTTTTCTTTTATAAGTTTTTACTTATTTTCAAGTTTCGGTTCGAAGGAAGTAAGATATTTCCAGAGTTTCTCCGAAATAGCTTCGTAAGAATAATCCTTAAGATGCTCTCTCTGTGCTTCTTTTATCTCTGTACGAAGTCCCTCGTCTTTAACGAGACTGTCGATGGCACCCGCTACGGTAAGAGGATCTTTTTCTTTAAGTAAGAGTCCGCCTTTTCCCATCGTCAGGGTAACTGCAGTCGAATCGTATGCCACGATCGGTATCTCAAAGTGCATGGCCTCCAAAAGAGGTATGCAGAAACCTTCATGCTCACTTAAGCAGACAAATACATTCGCGCTCTTTAATGTGGCTATCACGCTGTTAAACGATACGTGTCTTGTGAACTCGACGTTATCAACTTTAAGTTCATCTATGTACTTTACAAGGCTCCTGTAATAAAGATCGTTGTCATCGTATCCGCCAAGAAGGATAAGTCTCGAATTGGGATTGTAATACTTTTTGTAATACGAAAATGCTCTTATGATATCTTCCTGCTTTTTGTTGGGACATATTCTTCCGACAAAGAGAATGTTGGTCATGCCGTCGGCAAGTCTCTCAAGTGTATCCGGATCCGGATTCTTGTCATAATCCTCAAAAGGAATGATGATCGGAAGCACATCTATCGGACATGTATATCCGTATGATATAAGATCATTTTTATTAAACTCTGAATCCGCGAGACAATATACAGGGATATCTTTCATGGACTTAACCTGATCTATACCCATCTGACATGCATCCGTTGAAAACTTATTATACGGTGCAAAGAATTCCGAGGGAGTGATATTGTGATATACGAATATCTTACGGCCTCTAAAGTCCTTAATCTTCTTGTTAAACTCCCAGTAGATCGCAATATGAAGGATAATGATATCACTGTCTCTGAAAACGGGAAGTTCATTGATGCTTCTTGCATCGTCTTTTGAAAATGATCCGCCACAGGATTCATAAAAGATCCTGGTCTTTATCTTCTTTGTGTTCTTTAAGAAATCATGGATGGCAAGAACATCGTTTCCGACACCGTCGCCTCTTCTTAACGAGGGCACAAGTTGGAAGATCCTTATCTCTTCGGTATTTTCAAGGTTCTCGCTTAAATAGTTCTCAAGAAAATCAAGTCTCTTCTTTAATTCCTCGATCTCTCTTTGCTGTTCACGATTATGTGCGATCAGTTCGTTCATCGTGTCACGGATTGCAATATTTGCCTCGTTCTGAGCAGCATTTCTCGGAGTCGTGGAGAAATTGATAAGCTTGCTTATGCCTTTCTTTATTCCCTGCGCTCTTCCGGGGATCGGCAGTTCTGCGGGAATAACAGTCTTCTGATTCAGATTGCTTAATAATGATTCGTATCTGTCATATTGGATATTGACTGCATCACTTTGAACATCGTCTCTCGTTTCAGCCACAATGCCGTCAAAACTTTTTTCATTATCATTAAGCTTAAATTCTTCGTTCTTAAGTTTTATATCCGCTAATATTTTCTCAGTATTCATGTCGTTTTCTTTCTAAGTTTATATAAAATTCTTAATTTTTTCAGCGATTACCTCGGGAGCAAATTCCTGCTCGATGTATTTGCTTGCTCTCTCTCCGATTGCTTTTCTTTTTGATTCATCATTTGTCAAAGCATCGATTGCTTTTTCAACTTCTTCCTTCGCATTTAAGACATCAATTTTTACAACGGTGTCATCAGGTATCTCCGAAAACCATCCGCCGTTATTGGTAATGCATGCCTTGCCAAGCTGAAGGATTCGAAGCATCGCACCGGATGTCTCTCCCATGGAAGGATTGCGAAGATTCACAATGATATCGGAATAATCAATGAAACTGTTAAATTCATCAAGATCCGTATATCCTGTTTTGATTATGATGCCATCCTCAAGTTCGTCATCCACATAGTCACCGAATCCAACCATCACATAGCAAATCTTTTTACCGCTCTTTGCTATATTTTTAACCGCCTCGCAAACTTCTTTGTTAAGCTTGGTCTCGGCTATGTATCCAAACGATGCCACAATCAGCGCATCCTCGGGAACCTTATATTTTTCAAACAGTGTTTTTCTGTCTATCGGGCTTTCCTTGGCATCTTTATCGATAAGCGCCAGGTGATTGATTTTTTGAATACGATTCTCTTCAACCAAGCCCGTCTCCAAAACCTTGTTCCTTGAATACTCTGAATGAACCATGATTTTGTTGTCAGATAAAAGCAGTTCTTTGTTCAAAGAAAGCACTGCTGCCAATTCTTTTTGCTTTAAAAGATCTGTCGGATTTTTCTTGACCGCATCTTTAATAATCTTAAATTCCTCAAATCCGATTTTTGTGTAAAGCGAAGAATAAAGATTGTTTTTATTTTGATGGTGTCCGACGAAAAGATAATAAAGCATATAATCATGTAGTATTATCATTCCCGGATGTTCCACGGCCGCTTCGTATATGTATCCGTGATACTCGGGCTGATTGCCGATATTGTAAACTCTGTAATCAAACGAATCGAAATCAACAATATCCACTCCGTATTTAAGGACGGGATAATCCGACAGTCTTAAATCTTCAATGTCGTAATTATCAGAATATAAAGTTATATCAAATAAATTACTCAATGCTTTCACGAGACACACGGAATAATCCGAAATTCCGCTTTTGACAAGCGGAAAAGGACTCGCATAAAGCATGCTCGGTTTATCGTTCATTTTCATTCTCCCGGAAAGTCTTTATATACAAAACATTCCGATTGCTTTTTGTTATTCGGATAAAAGCTGTTCGATAACGTAATCCCAATTCATGTTCTTTTCAAGAAGAGACTTTTTGCCGTTTTGTCCCAACTCTTTTGCTTTTTCTCTGTTTTCGTAAAGAAAGTCTATTTTCTTTGCTATTGCTTTGGCATTATCATCAATCACATAGCCGTTTTTCTCATCCTCCACAAACTCAAGAGGACCGCCCGCATCTTTGTGAACAATTACGGTTTTTTCCGAGAAAAAGCTCTCAAGTGTTATATATCCGTAATCCTCATTGTAGGCGCCAAAGTATACGGCCAGACAGTTGGCGTAATAATTTATCTTCTCTTCTTCCGAGATAAATCCTGCCATTTTTACTCTGTCTTCAAGTTTATTATCTTTGATAATCTTATCGATGTAATCGAGTTCTTTTTTAGCGCCGCTTCCCGCAATTACGATTTTGGCGTCACTCTTTAAATATTTTGCCGCTTCCACAAGAAGTCTCTGGCGTTTAATCGAATCGATTCTGCTCGCATAGAAAATGTAATCTCCGTATGATTCGCAGTGCAATGCCTCATAATTTAAAGGCGGATGGTAAAGGGGTGTCGAATCGATATGATTGAATTCTTTTAATCTCTTCGAAGTTGTCGCAGCGATGGTAAATATCTTTTTGCATTCGGGAATATACTTTTCATCGCAGCTTTTAATCATATCCCTTATCTCTTCGCCGTCGGGCAGATCCGTCAAATCACTGTATTCGGTACCCCAGAGATCATAAGCCTGTCTGTGCTGATGCATAAGCCACATAACCTTATTGTCATGCTTTACGTAGTATGCGGGAAATTTCATGACGATAACTTTGTCAATCTTTTCGCCGTTAACCTCGGACAAATCCATAAGCCTTCCCATCATCATGCTGTTAACAAGCTGTTTGGTGGGATACCATTTAAACGGGATGGTGACTATCTCCGCTTTGTGCCCTCTTTTTATAAGTTCGTCTTTAAGCATATTGCAAAGTATCTCGGCGCCGCCTGTAATAAACGGAACCTGAACTGTTGCTATGGCTATCTTCATATTGACACTCCAATCTTTTCCGACAACTCTTTTACAAAGACTTCTTTTATCTTCTCAAATGTGAATCTGTTATTGTAATTCTCCAGACCTTTCTCGGAAAGATATTCTCTGTATTCTTTCCTGTCATTTACCATCTTAATTGCAGCCGCGAATTTGTATACGTCTCTGTCAAAGACAAGCTGATTCGCTCCCATGGTTTCAGGCACCGCGCATTCATTAAGTGCGACTATCGGAAGTCCGAAATACTGTGCCTCAAGCACGGGTACGCAGAATCCCTCGTGATCGCTGCAGATAAGCATTATGTCGCTTCCAAGATAATATGACATAAGAATTGAGTCGTTTATCTCGCCGATGAATTCGATATTTGCCGACAAATCATATTCGTCGATTTTGTTTCTTACAAGCTCGTTGTAGCCTTCAAGGTCATCGTAAAATTTGCCGATGACATTAAGTTTGATATTGCAGTCATAATAATCGCGGTAACACTTGATGACATCAAGCATCATAAGATGCCCTTTGTTGGGTGCGACTCTTCCGACAAACAAAACATTGACCATTCTGTTTTCGATAAGTTTTTTAAGCACTCCTTCGTCAGGTGCTTTTCCCTTCCATTCCTCAATCTTGTTAAACGGAGCGCAGATTCCCTGTCTGTCTTTTGCAACCTTTTGTATGTCCAGCGAATTGTAAATTGAATCAGACAACCAGTAAGCATTCGTAAGATCAATCATCGCCTCCGTCTGCTTTCTGCCGTCTTCGCATTGTTTGAAAGCAAACTCATCATAATCTTTGTAAAAATACCCGGGCGTAATATTGTGATAACGGATAATCAAATGACATTTTAAATTCTTAATCATTTCATATCCCTTTTCCCAAAGCACGCTGTGATGGTAAATGACTACCGTATCACTCTCTTTGGTTATCTTTTCGAACTCCTCGTCCGTAATATACTTAACATTCGTGTTGTACTGATTGTTGGCATAAACGAAGGATTCGTGGTTTTCACAAAGTATTCTGTTGATTATCTCTATATCGTTTCCGATAGCATCATGATTGGTAACCGTCTGATGCATCTGAATAAATTTCATCAATCCTTCTCCTGCTCAATCGTTATCGCCAGATCATAAAGTGTTTTTGTTTCAAAAACAAGAGTGCGAATATCGTTTTCGCCGATATCTTCTCTGACGGGAATATTTATGATTCCTTCTTTGTCTTTCAGGGTATGTTTATATTCTTTTTCGCCTTCTTTGATGCTTAACGAAATATCATCTTTTCCGGTGTTTGAATATTTGACATTGTATGCACCGTTTTTAAGAAGTACGATTCCTTTTTCTTCCAAAAGGAAATGTCCAAAAAGACATTCACCTTCAAAAATCTGATGTTTCTTTTCCGACCAGCCCTGTGTGTAAAGAACTCCGTTGTTTCGATCAATCGCACGAAGCATTGCATCTGAAACAGAACCGTCTTTGTTCACTGCAATCTCTGAAATTTTCTTTGCGGGAACGCCGCCGTATATTGTGTTTTCTTCCACTTCGGTTCCGGGTTTAACCACTGCACCTGCAGCTATTACCGCATTGTCTCCGATTTTGCAGGGGCCAAGGATTGTACAGTTTGAACCAAACCATACACCTTTGCCGATAACTATATCATTGCCTTCGGTTATTTCGCTGTCACGTCTCGGAAGGCCCGTTAATTCTACATCATGACTGCCTGTAAGAATGCTTACTCCGGATCCCGCAAACGAATAATCGCCGACGGTTATCTCGCCTGAACTTGTATTAAAGAAACAGGTAAACACGGCTGCTGTATCGGATATGTGAAGTCGTTCTTTGGGTCCCCAAAGTGTGGGATTTGCACTGAGAGCGAAATTGAGTTTCTCGAAATATTCGTTGGTTACTCTTAATTCCTTAAGATCATCTATTTGTGCAGAAACATTGTCAATACGCATTGATTTTTCCGTTATTTCTTTTTGTACGGAATCAATGCGTGAGTTGGCTTTCTTAGACAGTTCTTCATTTCGAAGTCTGACTTCTTCCATCTGTCTTTTTAATTTGTTGATTTCCGCCTGCTGATTCTCGTTGGTAATTGCAAGGCGGTTGATATGTGCGATATTGTATAAGGTCATGGCCGCAGCTTTAACCTTTTGTTTCTTAAACAAAACTTTTTTAAGCTTCGCGGAATTGCTCTTTCCCTTAAGGCCTTTAACCGTGATTTTGTTATCCTTTGCTTCTTTGGAATTGACTAAATCGCTTAAGATTTCTTCCTTGCTTTTTCCGCCTTTAAGATCCTTTTCAACTGCGGTAATTTCTTTCATGCCGGGGTTTCTGTAAAAGATCTGCAAGAATGCATGCTCAATAAATTCTCTTCCGTCTTTGGAAAGCAGATCGTCAGCGTATAGTCTGGTAAATCCGATAATCTCGATATTTTTCTTTTGTCCTTCGCCTGAATTCCAGAGACGGTATGCAAGTTCTTCCCTGCTTACTTTCTTTCTCTTAAGGGATGTAAGGTAAAATTCTTTGCCGCTTTTATCAAGTTTCCTTCCGAATACTTCCATGTAGAATTTTTTAAGGAAATCTTCGTCGGAGCCGACATTAAGGTCTGCAAAACTAACCAAACGTCTGCCTGTCACAATGCCCCAGTTAACCGTATGAGATGTATTGACAATGTCTTTATTGCGAATTGAATCCGCTTCGTTTGTCACAGCAGATAAAATGTTCGAAAACATCTCTTCCGTGGAGTTTTCGACAATATCAAGACTTTTGTCGTTAAGGCTTTGTTCTCTTAAATATTCATTTCTGGAGTCCAAATCAGAATTCATAAATTACTCCTTAAAGTCTTTGAAAACTTGTTTAAATCGTTCATTCATGTAAATAATGATTTAAGTATTAAGTCACAAAAGTTTGAGCATAATTCTCTTCTCGCTCATCGCGTTTCCGTCGTCAACGGAAATAATCAAAGTATAATTGCCTGCAGGTGTCCCTTTCGGTCCGAAAGAAAACGCTACATCGAATTTATAATCGACAAGTTTTAGATCGCTTAATTTAAGTTCCATCGGTACCATATTCGATACCCTGACTTTGTTGGCTTCCATCGATAATTGAAGTTTCAGTCCATCCTTTTTCCCGCGATACAAAAACGGAAGATGCATTATCGATTCCGCCTTAACCTCAAGTATTTCAGGTGCGGATATTTCCAATTCGCCGTCTTTTTCGATTACCGCAAACGAAGGAATAGCCAGTCTGTCTTTTATATACGCATCCGAATATTCTTCAAATAATTTTTTCCATCCGAAATATTCTTCAACATATTCTTTGTATTTCTGTTCCTTTAATCTGTTTTCTTCTTCGGTTTTTTGCGTGTAAACTTCCGAGAATCCGTCAAATATATTGCCGTCACGATAAAGGAAATCGTAATAATTTTCAAAGAGATATTCCGCAGGTTTATAACGCATATCCCAATCCGAATGCATTCCGGGCCAGCACATGCATATATACGGCTTTGACCTGATTAAATCAGGGTATTTTGCCTGGACAAAATTGAAGTAGCTGCTCCACTCATCAAGTCCCGTTGATTCGATGCCGGGATGCTCTTTAATCATTCTTTGGTACAATTCTTTTTCGATGATCTGAGGCATGTGACTCGAATACTGCATATCGGGATACCTGTTTTGGTTAACGAAGTCCTTCGTCCTGTATATGTAATAATCATAGGACGACATTGCACCGACAACGCCTTTCCAATCATTTAATTCATGGCAGTAATATGCAACATACGAACCGTCTTCGATGAAAACTTTGGGATCGATCGGCTTAATCGGTCTGTAATCATCGTCACTCATGATGAATACGTCATCAACCTTATCCGAACCCATCGCAAGGCATCTTAAGAAGAAATTTCTTGTGCCGTGGTCTTCGGGAAGAGGTCTGCCTTTAAGAATCTCACCGTCCGTTAATGTATCTATGCTTATCCTCTTTGTGGGAATTGCTTTCATCTCATCCGATACTTTATCGGGGCAGCAAAGCAGTACTTTTTTTATAAAAGGCATATACGCCTCTATATACGGAATTGTATTTTTTATATCATCTGCTCTGGCCGTAAGGATTACCATCTGGCTTACGTTTTCTTTGGCTTTCCTTTGTTCGGGCTTTAAAGAGTTCAGAGCATCGACAATTCTCTCAGCCGTTTCCTTCCAGGTGAAAGGCTTGAAATCTTTTACATGTTCGCAAAGCTTTTCATACTCTTTCGGATTGTCGGCAAGATTATCAATTACCGCATTAAAATCCGCAATATCGTTTAACTTAAAATATCTGCAGTATTCCCCTCCGACTTCGCGAAGCACCGGTATGTCGGATGCAAGTACCGGCGTTCCTCTCTGGAGACTTTCGATAATCGGAAGGCCGAAGCCCTCTGCCTGCGTGGGAAATGCTATCAGAAATGCATGTTTGTAAAGATAGTCAATCGATGCATCGTTTAAGCCTTTAAAGTAGAAAAAGCTTTTGTTTTTAAGCGGATGGTTTTCTATTCTCTCTTCGAGTTCTTTGACATTCCACCCAATCTTGCCGGCAAATATCAGATTAAATCCTTTGTCTGCAAGTCCTCCCTCGAATGCATCAAGTAAAAAGTCGTGATTTTTTCTCGGTTCTATCGTACCGACATTCAAAATATATTTGGTCTTTGCAGCTTCGATTACTTCTTCCGGAATCTCCCCGTCGTTTTTCTCCGCCTTAAAATCAGAGCCAAGCCACGACACATATCCCTTTACTCTCGGTATCCCGAGTTTGTCGGAAAGTTCGTTAATCTCATCAAGAGTACTCTTTGCGGAAGCAATCAGTATGTCCGCATATTGAAGATATGCTCCGATGTAATTGATGAAATTAAATCTGGTGTTGAAGTGGCTGTATTTGGGATGCGTAATCGGAATGATGTCATATACGTAACACGCTATTCTAACACCGTATCTTTTTAACTTCGGCAAAAGAACGCTGCTTTTGTATCTGCCGTTCCAAACCGCATCGATTTCAAAAAATATGTCTCCGGGATGCATCTTTTCAAATTCGAGATATTCTCCTGAAAACATTTTATCGAATGCGTTTTTATCACCCTTAAGATAGTCGATAAAAAGATTTGTATCAAGCATTTCGAATCTGTACGAGTCGGCTTTGAAAACAACAAAACAAAGCTGCTCCTTGATCATTTTGTACATCTCAAGAGCAACGCTTTTCTCCACTCTCTGAATACCCGTCAGAGATTTGACCTCTGTTAGATTCGTTATCTCTATATAAATCTTCTGCATTAATCTCTCTAAGTGTGTCTTAAGCCTTTATGCCCAAAAACAGATTTTTGATTTTGCTTTTGACACCAAGCGGTATCCTCGCTTTTATATTCGCATAAACCTTTAAAAGATTTCTTTTAAACTTACCGACTTTAAGATTGCCGTCTTTGGAATAATCCACGTAATTGGCCACGACGCGTTTCCCGTGCATTCTTTCGGTCGAGTTGTAAATTTTCGAAAGCATTCTGAGTTTAAAGTCTTTGTCGGATTCGTTTGAGTCCGAATAAAAACTTTGTTCTTCGTCGTTAATAACCCATCTTCCGAACATGATATAGTAAAGTGCCTGGACGTACTTCTCGCGCGGGATATCTTTCATTTGGGACAAATCGACGAAGGACGGCTCCTGGTCTATCGATGCCATAAGGGTATCCTTGTAAGTCACCATATCCAAACCGGAATCCTTAAGATTGTCCTCGGTAATATCATATATTTTCGAATAGATATCTCTTTCGTAATCAGTCATTCTAATTCTCACATTCCCATGAATGAGCGATGCTCATCACACCGATTTCGCCTTTGACATTCTTGATTTTAAGTCTGAATGCATCTCTCCAAAAATCATATTCAAATCCGTCGGGCTTATGGAAAGCCAGATCAAATATGTAATTGCCTGCATTTACGGGGATATTGTCAAACTTAAGAGTAATTACTCCGCTTTCCTTAAGAGGAAGCATTCTTGACATATCGATAAGTGTATTGGTTCCGTAAATATGTACCTTGTCATCACGATAAATGGCTACGCCGACAACGGAATTTTCAAGCTTTGCATTATTTGTATAGTTTATCTTTACGATTATTTCCTCGGAATTTAAGAATGTATCTCTTTCTTTGCCTTCGCTGTCAAGGACGGTTATTTTATCGATGACAACCTCTTTGGATCCCCATCTTTTTCCGTCTTTTTTATCATCCTTTTTCTCTGTGTCTTCCGACGCATTTTCGGTTTCCTGATTTGCTTCTTCGCTCGCCTCGCCATTTTCAGCCTTTGCTTTCTTTTTGGCTGCGCTTTCTGCCAGGGAATTGCCTGCCATAAATGCCATGTATTGAGGATGCACGTCGTAAGGGCTTCCTTCGAGTCTTATGAGGCCGTCATGAATCCAGATGCTTCGCTCGCATATCTGCTCAATCTGATTAAGCGAATGTGAAACAATTACTATCGTGGTTCCCTCGGATTTTATCTGCCTTAATCTGTTAAAGCACTTGGCCTGGAATGCGACGTCACCTACCGCAAGTATCTCATCAATCAAAAGAATGTCTGCATCCACATTAATGGCTACCGCAAATGCAAGACGCATGTACATACCGCTTGAATAAGTTCTGACGGGGTTGTCTATAAAATCTTCAAGTTCGGAAAATTCGATAATGTCATCGATTCGCTCTTCAATCTCTTTTTTGGTAAGACCGAATATCGAAGCGTTGATGTAAATATTCTCTCTTCCGCTCATATCGGGGTGAAAGCCTGCACCAAGCTCGATAAGGCTTGATACCCTGCCGTTCATCTCGATGCTTCCCGAATCCGGATACATAATCTTTGTGAGCATTTTAAGAGTCGTACTCTTTCCGCATCCGTTATGTCCGATAAGACCGATAGCTTCACCTTTTTTAACTTCAAAGCTGATGCCTTTTAAAACCTCTCTGGTTTCGTATTTTCTTCTTCCGGAAAAGAGGGTTCGCTCCTTTAACGTGCGGCCTTTATCGAGGTAAACCTTGAATTTTTTTGTTATATTGTGAACTTCTATTGCGTTTTCGCTCTTCATTGTTTTTCCTGATTCTTTTTATGCCTGCTTGGTCAGGCTTCTTTGCGATGTTTTTATTACATTTCTTCCACGAAGTGGCGCTGCATGCGGTCGAATGTGAACCATCCGATTGCAAATAATGTGACTCCCATGGCAAGTGCCGTCAAAAGTGTGATAAGTTCAGGGACTTTTCCGTAGTAGAGAATGTCTCTGTATGCGATGATGATCGGCGCCATCGGGTTAATGTACATGTAAAGTGTCTGAAATCTCTCGGGGATTCTGTCAACCGAATACATTACCGGCGACAAAAATTGCCATGCCGTTGTGAGAATGCCCATGATAAACTGCATATCCTGGAAGTACACCGTTATCGAAGAAAGAATAAATGTAAATCCAAGTGCAAGAATGAATTCCGTAAGCATTACGGGAACAAGACAAAGCAGAGCCAGAGGATTGAATTTGTATCTCATTACGAACATTACCGCAAAGATTACGAGGAAACTAAGCAGCATGTTTATAAACTGGCTTATTACAAAGGAAATCGGTAGTACTTCCCTGGGGAAATATATCTTTTGTACCATATTTTTCTGCCCTGTAATGCAGGTCGAACCGCCCGCCAGGCAGGTGGCAAAGAATATCCATGGAATGAGTGCCACAAAAAGGAACATATAATAGTCCTCAACTCCTGCTCTCATTACAATCGAAAATACAAAAGTATATATCAATAACTGAAACAAGGGATTTATGAAGGTCCACAAAAAGCCAAGCACCGACCCTTTGTATCTGCCCTTTAAATCCCTTTTTACAAGACTTGAAATCATCGTACGATATTCGTAAATTTCTTTAATTCGCTTAAACATTTATATTGATTCTCCAATCGAGAAAATACCCATAAATAATCAGTTTAATTCTACCTCATTAGACCTTTTCAGTCAAGAATTCAGCCCGTCGCGATACCCTCATTAAATCAGCCGCTCCATACCGCATCCAAGCACTTTACTTAATCTTAATATATCGCTGCTGCGATACAGGGAAGACTGCATTTAGCTTAAATATAAAATCATATTTCATACAAAAACCCCTTTCACTGGATTTGTCCTGTAAAAGGGGTACATATCACATTTGGGGTGCGGTTTATTGTCTGTATATTTCTTCCAATCTTTTGTTAATTAATTCTGTAATGCTGTCCATGCTGAGTTTGTTTTCGATGTAATCTTTGGCTTTTTCAGCAAGATCATCGTAATAATCTTTGTCATCATGGAGTTTTTTCATGTATTCTGCCGCCTCATCGGTATTTGCATCCGCCCATTTGGCACCTTTCCTGTAGGGCGACATGTCTTTTTCAAGGGTAATGAAACCGTAATCCACCATACAAGCCACGTCTTTGTTCATAAACTCGGTGTTCGAGGACCAGTTGGTGGCAATGCAGACCGTACCGTTTAACATCGCCTCTGCCATTACAAGTCCGAAGCCCTCGGCACGATGGAGAGATACAAATACATCCACATCTTTGATAAGGCTGTTTACCGCCTTTTTCTCAAGGATATCAGTGATGAAATATATATTTTTATAGCCTTCGAGAAGTTTTTTTACAGGTGCTAGTTTCTTTTCTTCCGCATTGTTTGTTTTTATTACCAATCCGACCGAATCGTCGTTAGGTCCGAATGCTTTTTTATACGCCTCTATTGCTCCGAAAGGATTCTTTCTCATCATCGTACTGTTTGCATCAAACATTACAAGGAATAAGAATTTGTCTTCGGGAAGATTAAAGAATTTCCTGTCATATTTGGGGTCCGTTTCGGCCGTAACATTGTAAGGTATTGTAATTACGGGCTTGTCTGTAACTTTTCTGATGCTCTCGCTCGTAAATTCCGACGGAGTCCAGATTTCATCGACCAGATCAATCGAAGGCACCCATTCGTTTGGAAATTCCTCGATTTCCCAGAGCCAGAATGCGATATTGTATCTCTGATACCAGAGATTCTCGTCAAATTCAGTACACCGAAGCATAAGTTCCGTCGGCTCCATGTGGATAATGTTGATTCCGTACGGAGTCTCTTTGGAGAACTCTCCATCAAAAGATGTATCGCCGTTTTGAACATTTCCGATTAAATCAAAATTCTGAAATGTATAATCCGTTCCCGATGCTTTGATTGCATTCGCCAGCAATCTGCAGCTTTGTCCGAGACCCATCTGCGCTTTTAACGGTCCGATAAGATTCACGCCCTTTGGAAATTGCGAGGGTTTGTAAGCTTCACGTCGTCTGTCTTTTAAGACGGTTTTAACTCTGTGGCGATATATAATCAGCGCTCTTGTTAAGAGGAGTTTTTCCGGTATGAATTTTTTGATAGTTTCTTTAATACTCATGTTGATTATCCGTCTCTGTCATTTATCGCACTGATATTTTTGTCAGTGGAATTTGCCGTGCTTGCTTTTTTGTCGTCTTGAGTCACTGTTTACAGCAATTCATCTCTGCCGAGTTCTTGTAGTTTTTCAACAATCTTCTTTACGCTCTGTGCCTTGTCTTTGGGGCAGATCATAATGGAATCCTTGGTCTCCACGACTACTATATTGTCGATATCAACCGTGGTAATTGTCTTGCCGGATGAAAGAATGATTGAGTTTGTTGTATCGATAGCCAGTACGTCACCGTCAATAATGTTTCCGTCTGCATCCTTGTCTCTGACAACTTCCATCATGTCATAACTTCCGACATCATTCCATCCCATCTCTCCGGGGATTACGAGAACTTCGCCCGTTTCTGCTGCTTTTTCCATGATGGCATAGTCTACCGAGATTTTACGGATGTTGGGATATACTTCTTCGATGACCTGCTTTTCGTTGGCAGTATTCATTGCGTTGCCGATTTTCTCAAGATCGGCATAGATGTCGGGTACGTATTCTTTGAACTTATCAAGGATTACGCTTGCCTTCCATACAAACATACCCGAGTTCCATGCATATTCGCCCGATGCTACATATTCTTTGGCTGTTGCCTCGTCAGGTTTTTCCTTGAATTCGATTACTTTCTTTGCTTCGCCTGATTCGTTCTTGTCGTATCTTATATAACCGTATCCCGTGGATGCGAATGTGGGATTAACTCCGATAGTTACGAATTTACCGGTTTCTTCGGCTGTTTTGGCTGCAACCTCGAGAATCCTTGTAAACTCTGTTTCATTCTTAATATATGCATCAGAAGGAGTAATAAGCATCACTCCGTCTCCATATTTCTTAACTATTTCCATGGCAGCATAACCTATGCAGGCACAGGTATTTCTTGCCGCAGGCTCGGATAAGATGTGATCTGCTTTAAGTCTTGTGCTTGTTGCATCAAGCATCGAAGGGACCTGGGTTACGTTGGTTACGATAAAGATGTTTTCCTTACCTGTAACAGTAGCCAGTCTGTCGATTGCTTCGTTAACCATCAGATCTTTTCCCGATAAATTAAGAAGCTGCTTGGGTGTTTTCTTTCTGGAAAGGGGCCAGAATCTTGTTCCTCCGCCGCCTGCCATTATTACGCCGTATGTTTTCATGTTTATTCCTCCTGCACGGTAACCCGATTAAATGTCGGGTTTTATTTAATAATATGAATTATCATTTCAGTTTATATTGATTTCTATGGCTTGGTTTGTATTTTTGCATTGATGAATGGTTTGAATTGCATCAATGAGAATGTTTTGAATTCCTTATTGTTTTCAATCATTTTACAATCCGAAATAAAGTAACCTATAAAAATTTTCTTGCAAAATCAATCAGAATTTACAATTTTGCTTTATGAAAAACAGTTTTTTGCTAGTTAGATGTTTTCAAGAATAAAATTCTTAAACTCTTTTATAACTGCTTCCGTCGAATACTTTCCGTTCACGTATTCCGCTGAATTTTCGCCAAGTTCCCTGTTGATCTTTTCATCCAGAATCTTTGTAAGCGATTCCTTGAATTCGTCGTAGTTTTCAAATGCAAATCCGCCCTGACTCTTTTCCATATGAGCATTTAACACTTCGCTCTTTTTATTGACAAGTGCAGGCTTTCCGCAGCCCATTCCTTCAAGAAGCGTAATCGAAAAACTCTCAAATTCGGAAGGAAGGCATATCGCTTTTGCACCTTTCATTGCAGCAAATTTCTCTTCTTCGGATACGAATCCGAGATACTTGATATGAGTATCTTCGGGAATTTGCATATTGCCTTTTCCGGTAAGAACAAGACCGACTTTTTCATCTGCTTCTTCGTTGTATTTTTGTATGAAATCAACGAGCATTTTGCAGCCCTTGCTCTCTTCGATTCGACCGCAATATACGATGTAATTATCCGGAAGATTTTTCTCTTTCTTTAATTCTTCGGACTTATCCTCTTTGGGAATATCTATTCCCATTCCATTAACAATTGAGGCAACTTCTTCGTTTTTGAAATGCTCGTTAACGAATTTTTTCTCTTCCTCGGTAAGATAAACGATGCCTTTTACTTTAGTGAACAAATCATTGAAAATGTTCATGTAAATCGGTTCTTCATCGTGAGCCGTAGGTACGAAGAATGCCTTCTCGTAGACTTCTTTTGCACCGAAATATGCAGGGTAATACATATATGTTACAAATACGAATGCATCGTAATTATCTTTGTTTTCTTTAATGTAATCAACGAGACTTGGAAGATAAGGACCTCTTGCGATAAGGCGTCTCTCCTCGAGTTCTCTTGAATGAAGTCCGAAGTTATGCATAAGAATCTGTGAAGAACGCTGAACCAGGCGATTTCTTTTTGATTTGACTGAAAAACGTCTTACCGTCACACCGTTTATGACTTCCGTGTCTTTTTCGTAATAGTCCTTCCACGTCACAAAATCAACGGCTTTACTGGTTAAGACATCTACATCAAAAGTACCTTCAGCCGCGAGTGCTTCGGCCATTTTTCTCGCATATGTTTCGGAGCCTCCGAGCACCTCTTCGCCATATCTTTGATTGACAAACGCAATTCTTTTATTCGCCATATATGTCCTCAAATTGTTTAATCAGATTGTCACCGGTTTCATCCCATGTTTTCGGAATATAGCCCTTCACGCTTTCACGCAAAGCCTTGTATTTTTCCTCGTCTGATAAAAGATCATTTATGATATCCGAAAGTTCTTTTGAATCATCCTGCGTAAAGAAAAGTGCTCTCTCTCCTGCAACTTCACGGTTAATGTCGTTGCCCGCGGCGATAACCGGAACCTCTCTTATAAATGCCTCGATAAGAGGAAGTCCGTAGCCTTCTATGTAGCTTGGAAATACGAAAGCAAATGCATGTCTGTAAAGATAATTGATATCGTCATCCGAAGCATTGTCCACATGCCAGATTCCTTTTTCAAAGTCAGGGTCGTTTGAGAGTTTTTCAAAGAATTCTTCCATTCCCTGTCCTCTGTATCCGGCAATTACAAGATTGATTTTGCCCCTTAAATACTTCTGGTATGCCTCAAGCAAAAGCTTGTGGTTTTTTCTCGGTTCAATCGTGCCGACCATTAAAAAATATTTGCCTGCTGCCGCTATATCTTTTATCTTTACCTTGACGTTTTCTTCGTCTGAAGTTTTTCTGTTAAAGTCGCCTCCGAGCGGAACAATCGCTATGTCGGGCAACTCGATTTTCATGCGTTCGCCCTGTGCCAGAATTGCCTTCTTTGTCGCATTGGTAGTAACGATTATTCTGTCTGCATATAAGAAACTTGCACCGATAAAATCGATGAAATTCATAACGTCGCTGTTTTCGCAAAACTGCGGATAATCAATGCCGATAATATCATGAATAAACGGTACTATTTTTACCTTGTTTTTCTTTAGTATCGGATAGAGAAAACTTCTTCTTACCCTTGTCTTCCACACTGTATCGCAGTCAAAGAAAATACTGCCTTCTTCCATCTCTTCGAATGGTATGTGTTTATCGGTTCGAATGCTGTTTCTTTTATCAGTTTTCGTATCGGTAAACTTAATGAATTCTTCCGTATCAAGAAGTCTGAATGCGTCTTTTTTCTGATTGTATTCTATGAAATTAAGATCAAATTTTTGGCTTTTATGAAGCCTTTTTGCAAGCTCCATTACTACTCGCGGCACGCCTGTAAAATTGGTGCCTATCATTACCATGGAGACATCAAGATATATTTTTCTCATCTGAAAGTCCCCCTGATTTTATTTTGTATGCCTGCAGGCATTTTCTTTGCAGTCTTTCTAAGCGCGGGAGAAGATGCAACTGCTGCCGCTTTTCCGACAATCTTTCCTTTTAAACCGGGTTTTATATTATAAGGGCAATCCGTCAGTTCAATTCCTCTTATCGAAAAAGAAGCCTTGTTTGAAAGGTATTTAAGTATCTCTTCTTTGCTTAAATTTTCGCATCTTTCGATTTCTTCTTTTATGGGGAGTCTTTGAAAAAATGCCATAAAAGCGCAGGACAAAAAAGCCTCTCCTTCCAAATCCTTCATTTCTTCAAAAGAGATTTTTTTAGGAGCGGTTCCGATCTGGCAAAGAAATCCGTCTTTATCACAGTTCAGTATTTGATTGTTTTTTTCAAGCTCGTTTTTTACATGCTCGAAAAGACCTTCGTATACCATTCGGTCTTCTTTGCTTGCGGCCATTTATTTCTCCCAGACACCTTCAAAAAGTTCAAGGTATTCTTCAGTTACGTTTTTAAGTTCATACTCAGGGAATATGTGCTTTTTATTTTCCAAAAGATCTGCTTCTTTAATCTTTTCAATCCAATCTTTCGTATTCAAAGGATCATCGACATAAACAGCCTTTGAATTGGTGATTTCTTCGATGCTTGCGCACTTTGTGGTTACAACTTTTGCACCCTTTATCATGGCTTCCACGGGCGGCATTCCGAATCCCTCGAAAGTACTCGGAAATAGGAAAAGTCTGCAGTTTTCATAGAGTGCATCTCTCTCTTTGTCAGATACAAATCCGGTGTCAATAACCAGTTCGTTTATGCCGGCTTCTTCCACGCTCTTTTCGAAATCTTCCTTGTTTCCTCCAACTCCGCTGACTACAAGTTTGCACTCTTCTCCTGCCTCTTTTAACTCTTTAATGACATTGATGAGTGTTATTAGGTTTTTATGAGGAAGCATGGAACTTACAGTATAAAAGAATTCGTTTCTTTCGATGCCGTACCTTTCCTTGAGATTGTCAAATACATCGGTTGGTTTGTTTAAAATATCATCGTTAATATCATCTGCGATATAGTCACCTGTTGTATCTTTTTGGGCAAGTTCGCTTTCGATTTCCAAATCCATGTCGGGCGATAAAAGAATCGGTGCATATAAAACGAAAATCCTGTCTTTTGCCTTGGGATAATGCTTAAGGATATCCTCCTTGCAAAAATTTGAAATCGTTGTTATGCATCTGCTCTCGTTAACTGCCTTTTTCCATGATCTTTTCGCAAAGAAAATCTTTGGCTTGGAGAAGTATTTTGGGAAGTGCAATGCCTGCAAATCGGCGATTGTCGTAATATACGGTATACCGCCCTTTTCCTCGCTTAAGCTGTTCGGCTTCGAATACACCGGGATGAACATTACATTTACATCCAGGCTCCTTGCGAGCTTATCAAGATTGGCATTTTCCCATGCGATTCTCTTCACTCTGTTCATGCTTTCGACATCACAGACCTCAATCCTCATGTTGGAATATTTTTCATAATCCGTGAATGTTTCCGCTGTATCTTTTCCGGCGAAAAGTATATATTCATTTTTATCATCATACATCCCGAACCCGGTCAAAAGATTCCTTATAACCGACTCGGTTCCTCCGCAGATTTGAGGTCGAACCCAAAGGAGGTCAATTCCTATTAACATATTTGTATACCAAATTTTGCCTGTGTTTTTCTACGAATTTGTATAAATGCAGATTATTGACTTTATCTGTTCTTGTCTTATAATATAATCATAAAAGCGTTACCGATAGACGGTTGCCTTTATGGTTTATTTAATATTCACAAACCCGTCAGGCTACGACGGGTTTATTTTTTGTTTACATCTTTGGAGATTATATATATCAAAGTCGCAAATGCAATGAGCATTATTAACATTTGAATCAAATCAGCAAATGTTATAAACATTAGCATCACCCCCTTTCCTATTGGATTGGAGGGCGAGAACCCTCTTTGGGAGGGCAACCGTCTACCGTTATTGGTAACGCATTCTTATGTTATCATAACGGGCTTATTTTGTAAATATTTACCAAAGGTTTTTTGATTTTATTGTGTTTTTGCACAATCAGCTGAGTATGAACTTTGCTATCTCAATTCCAACGCATTCAAACCATGACCATATGCCGTAGCCGTTGGATCTGTATGCCACATATCTGTCGTGGCAGCGTTTCTTACATTTCTTAAAGCTTTTCTGATTGCTCGCGCCGCCGGTCATGAAGTTCGCAAGCGTAACGTTCTTGATGGTAATGCGTGCGTTCTGCTTTCTTGCTCTTAATAAGAATTCGAAATCATCATGAATTCCCACACATTTATATGTACCGATTTTTTCGTAATATTCTTTCCTGACCACCATCGTCGGATGATTCCAGTGACGGGAAGTCGGAAACTTGTCATACTTACTCTTCTTAACGATTATCGTACCGTTTTCCTTGATAAGATTAATATCTGCATAGAAGATATCATAAGGCTTTTCTTCGTATGCTTTAACGGCCGTCTCAATCATCGCGGGCTCATACCAGTCACCTGAATTTATCAGACCCACAAACTCTCCCGTAGCCTTGGATATGCCCTTATTCATGGCATCATAGATTCCTTTGTCGGGCTCGGAGAAGATTTTATAATCAATGCCTTTTTGGGCAAAGGCATCTTTATAAGACTCGGCGATTTCCACCGTCTTATCCTTGCTTGCACCGTCGATAATCAGATACTCTATATCCGTATATGTCTGGTTTAAAACCGATTCAATTGTTTTCTTTATTACCGCTTCGCTGTTAAAGCTTATGGTAATTACGCTGACTCTTGACATTCTTTATGCTTAATCTATAATTAAATTAAAGAGGTGCTACCGGAGACGGTTGCCCTAGAGTTTGTTTAATAAAGTATTAAATAACTGCCAGGACCATGGCGGTTATTTTTTTATATCCTTGCTTATCTTGTAAACAAGAGTTGCAAGTGCAATGAGCATTATAATTAGTTGAATCAGATCACCTAATGTAATGTACATCCGCATCACCCCCTTTCCATATGGATTGGAGGGTGAGAACCCTCCGAGGGAGGGCAACCGCCTACCGTGTTGGTAACACCTTAAGAATATGTTACCAAATACTTATTCTTTTGTAAATATTTCACAACGAATTAATTATTTTATTGTGTTTTTGCACAAATATTTTATTGTTTCGATTTTTCTGTAGATAGGATGCTATCCTCAAGTGAACAAACTCGATAATTCTCTTTATATTCCGTCAATTCATTTGAATATGTCAGATTTCCGAAAGCCTTGTTAACCAGGCCTGTGAAATGGCTCATGATCTTAAGGAGCCATGAAGTGCCGCCTATTAGAGCAATCTTTTTATCATGTGCCTTTGCTATAAGTCTTACCATATCGGATGTATTGGATAACTCGGCATTGGTGGGATGGAATGTTCCGCTCTCTTCATTATCAATCATAAGTCTTATGAATTCACAAAGATTATCTATATAAAGCATTGAACGCTCATTTTTTACCTTAGGGAAAAGCGGAAGTTTAAGCGCAAACTTCCTAAGCGAATTGTAATTGCCCCTGCATCCGGGTCCGTAAATCATCGGAGGGCGGAGGATGACAACTTTGAAAGGATTGATATCAAGTTCCTCTAGGCCTTTCTCGGCATTCAATTTGCTTTCACCGTAGAAATTCTCGGGTTCGGGTTTTGTGTCTTTAGTAATAACCTTTTCTTTTCCTATCGGTGAGCTTGCACCGTAAACGATGGCTGAACTCATGAAAATGAATTGTTTAACGCCTGCTGCCTTGGCTTTTTTTGCAACATCGATAGCCAAATCGGTATTAACTTTCTTATATAATTCCTTGCCTTCTTCGGATACCTTGCCTACATCCGCGTGTGCGATTCCGGCAACATGGAAGACAACGTCATAGCCGGTGAAATCCCATTCTTTTTCGGATTTATTGGATGCTTCTTCACCCGGTTCGGGTACAATCTTTCCAGTCAGAGTATCCATCACGCTGATCTCGTACTCGGCAGCTTTCGGATGATTCTGTATATACTTTTCAAATGAGGTACCGATAAAACTCCCGGCACCTGTTATCAAGATTTTTTTCATATCCTTGTTTTTACGCGCTTTTTGGACTTTTCTATATTTTCGCGCGTAGTTTTTCGGCTCGCGCTTCCAGTTTTTACGCGCCTTTCGAGCTTTTCTGCATTTGGGCCCGTAGTTTCAGCCGCCGAACAAGCCCACAGCAGCAAATACTGAATACTACTTCGCTTCGCCATCGCCTGCGGCCTTGTAGGTCGGAACAATCTCGGCGATCTTCTTTTTGACTTCTTCGATATCGGGTTCGCCCTCAACAAAAGTCTTTAATTCTTCTATCTGCGACATAAAGGTCTTCTCATCGAAATTGATGGGGTGTCCTATGTGAATTCTCTTGTTTCTTGTTTCCGTCAGGCCTTCCTCATCCATTAACATCTCTTCGAAAAGCTTTTCGCCCGGGCGAAGTCCGGTGAAGACTATCTCGATGTCATCTCCTACGCGAAGTCCGGAGAGTTTGATGAGGTTTTCAGCCAGATCGAGGATTTTGACGGGTTCTCCCATATCAAGCACGAAGATTTCACCGCCCTTTGCATATGCTCCTGCCTGAAGCACGAGTGCCACAGCTTCGGGAATCGTCATGAAGTATCTTATGATGTCAGGATGCGTAACGGTCACAGGTCCGCCGTCTTCTATCTGCTTTTTGAAAAGAGGAATAACCGAACCGTTCGATCCGAGTACATTGCCGAATCTGACCGCTACGAATTCGGTCTCAGATTTTTCGTTGTATGTCTGCACTATCATCTCGCAGATTCGCTTGCTTGCACCCATTATGTTTGTAGGGTTGACTGCCTTGTCTGTCGAGATAAGCACGAACTTTTTAACCTTCCACTTGTCTGCTGCCTTAACGACCTTCAATGTACCGAATACATTATTCTTGATGGCTTCGTTGGGGCTCTCTTCCATTAAGGGAACGTGCTTGTGGGCAGCTGCGTGATATACGATATCGGGCTTATATTCTTCGAATATTTTATCCATTCTCAATGTGTTTCGAACGGATGCTATGAGTACGACGAGATTAAGTTCCGGATTCTTTCTCTTTAATTCCTGCTGAATGTCATAAGCATTGTTTTCATAGATGTCAACGATAATGAGCTGTTTGGGATTATGCGATGCAATCTGTCTGCAAAGTTCGCTTCCTATCGAACCGCCGCCGCCCGTTACCATGATGACTCTGCCAGACACATAATCCATTACTTCATCAAGGTTGGTTGAAACGGGTTCTCTTCCAAGCAAATCTTCAATCTGAACATCACGAAGTTTGGAAACATCCACATCAACTTCACCGTTAATGAGCTGATACATTCCTGGCAGAATTCTCATCTTACATCCGGTCTCTTTGCAGATGTTTACGATCTCTTTTATTTCCGAAGGCTTTGCGGAAGGAATCGCGATGATAATCTCTGCGATATTATATTCTGCTGCCGCCTGTACGATTAAATCCCTGCCGCCAAGAATCGGCACACCGCGGAGTTTTTTGCCCCAGCATCCCTTGCCATCATCGATAATGCAGCAAACCTTCATCGTAAGGTATTGAGTAGTGCTGATTTCTTTTATGATCTCGTTTCCTGCACTTCCGGCACCGATAACCATGCACCTTGTGGGTTCCTTGCCGCTTTCTCTCATTCTTCTTTTTGCACGAAGGATTCTGAGCGCACGATAAGAAAACCTTATACTTGCGGTAACGGCGAGAAGCGAAACCATATAAATCAAAGGATAAGATCTGGGAATCGGTAATTTGAAAATGAATTTGCAGATAACCTGTCCGACAGTGGCTGTGAAGACAGCACCGACAATATTGATTAATTCCGTGGCGGATGCGTATCTCCAAACAGAAGTATAGAGATTCCAAACCACAAAGCTTATCAATGTGATGACAAGGTTAATCGGGATGAAATATATAGTGGATTTTAAAAAATGTTGAGGCAAATCCTTGAATGAAAAATCGTACCGAATATAAATAGCAAAAACCGTAACGACCAGGATCGAAATCATGTCCATTACGGCAAGTAAAATCATTCTAATAATCATTTGCCTGCTTATGTGCAGTTTAATCTTAGACATCTATGCCCTCATAGAAAATCGCCTCGTCTTCAAGTCTCAAGCATGCAAGACGACTGGATTTGTTTCTAAGCGCCATACCGCAGTCGATATTGATGATATGGTATTCGCCGAGGAATTCCTTGTCGTTTAAAACAAGACCTCTTCCCTGCTCATCAACATGATCGAGGCGCTGTGTAAAGATGTGTCCGAGAACGTAAATATATCTTTTGTTCGGGAATATTTTTTCGTTGAGTTTCTTTACAAAACTTGCATCGTAGATATTCTGCCAAACTGCCTGGAACACGTCTTTGTAGATTAATTCGTTGTATTTTACTTCGTTGTCGAATCTTTTGTTTACCACATATGCGTGGCAAAGATAATAAGTTTTTCTGCCTACCTTGACCTTCTTTGCAACTATTGCATTGTCAAGATAGATAAGTATTTCCGCTTTTTTCTTGGCAGAGCATTTCTTGAAATCTTCATAAGTCTGTCTGCCGCCGTTGCATTCATCGAGCCAGAGGTCCAGTTCTTCGGTATCCTCTCTGCCTTCCTTTTCGCATTCTTCGACGTTTCTTAAGGCTTCCATCATCAAAAGTTCGTGGTTTCCGAGAAACATCTTTACGTTATCCATCTTCATGATGGTTTTTAAAATCTTTATTCCGTCGGGTCCTCGATCTATCGCATCCCCGAGTACATAGAGTGTATCATCGGCAGAAAAATTAATCTGCTTTAACATGCGCATAAAGGCATCATACTGCCCGTGAATGTCGCTCAAAACATAAGTACTCATTTTTAACGTTTACCCCTTACACTTCACAAATGTCAGTCACATCTACCTGGATGACAGGCCTGATTCCCATCGGCACATCAAGTCTCCAGTTTTTAAGAACTCCTGCCTGGATTGACTGACCGTCGCAGCTTTCACCGTATGTGAAAGTTCCGTTGTATTCATTAATGGTTCCTCTGGTTCGAAGTGCGTAGCCCATGGGGAAGTTCTCATTAATCTTTTTGGCATCGGCATATTGCGAGAAATAGCAGGGAGCCTGTTCCTCGAAGAGCTTAAGCGAATTGTTTGCTCTTACCTGTCCCGTTCTTATCTCAAAGCCGTTTATCATCTCTTCTACGCTCGGAAGGAATACTCGATCGTACGTCGTCTTGTCCGAGAATGTCGAGATGGGAGTCTTTACTTCTTTTACGATGATTCTCTCCTGCTCTTCTTTCGAAAAAGCTTCGGAGAAGAAATCACGGTTAAGCCATTCTCTGATTCCGCTTGATTCCCAGAAAATTCCGGTACGGATTTTGCTGATTTCACGCTCGGTCATATCCATGTAATCCTTGTCGTCAAAGAGCTGATAATCAAGGACGTACTCGGACTGAAGGATCATTCTCTCGCCCTTTTGCATGAGGATAACCCAGGGAATCTCAGTATATTCAAAATATCTGTATTTCTTTGAATCTTCTTTTATCTTGGCCCTGTTGGCATTTCTGTACTCTCTGCTCATAAGGGCTGTAGCAACATTGAATCTCTTGAATTTCGCACCCTTTATCATCGTCGAATCCATAAGATCGTATGTCGCATAAATGATATCCGTGGTAAGTCTCGGTCCTGATACTTCGTTCATCGGGTAATGACCGAACCATACACGACGATTCTTTTTGTCATAAAGCATCTGTGTATTGATCGTCGGGAAGTATACAGGCTCGTTTTTCTTGGATATTTCTTCGGCGTTAAGACCGTAAAGCGAACGGCGAAGCTGTCCCATATCCTGCTGTCTGTCGGCTGTCGCCATGTTCATGCCCTTCATGATGGCATCGGCGATTCTCTGGTCCATCGGAATGCCGTAATCGGTGATGGGCACAAGCGGTTCGTTCATGCTTCGTCTGAAAGCATCGACGGGAATGTCACCCGTAATCATGCAGTACATTGTAGCGCAGATGCCGTAAACGTCGGTCCAGGGTCCCTGTCCTTCGCCGAGGCTCTGTTCGAGCGGTGCATAACCGAACTTGCCGTAGTAAACCTGAGCGGTTCTGTTATTAAGCTTCTTTGTCGCACCGAAATCAATCACCTTGATACTTCCGTCCGCGTCAAGCATTATGTTCTCGGGCGAAATATCACGATGAATCAGTCCGGCTTTATGAATCTCCTCCATGGAACTGATAACGGGCTCCATAAGTGAAAGAGTCTGTTCGACGGGAAGCTTTCCGCCGTTGTTGTCGATAAATCTTCGAAGGGTACCGCCTTCGAGATATTCCATTACCATATATCCGGTATTGTTGGCATAGAAAAGTTCCTTAATCGAAACAACACCGGGATATTTTGAGAACTGCGCAAGCATTCTCGATTCACGAAGAAATGCTTTAAGTTCTGCCTGGAATTCTTCTTCTGTGGTATCGCCGGCAACTATAAGTTCGCCGTTTTCTTTTCTTTCAACCATTTCATCGGGAAAGAATTCCTTGATGGCAACTTTGTATTCAAGCAGCATGTCAAAACCGATGTACGTTATTCCGAAACTTCCCATACCGAGAATATTTCCGATAAGGAATTTACCGTTTAATATCGTACCGGGTTCCAATGCTCTTCCGAATGTCTTAACACCTTTTTTGGGCTTACCGCATACAGGACAGAAATCTTCTTCCTTGGTCATATGCATGCAGTTTAAGCACATTTTTTTGATTTCTGATATTTCCATTGTTCTCCCCTTGTTTTTCCCCCTGATTAGACACCTCATCCGTCAGCTTCGCTGACACCTTCTCCTCAAGGAGAAGGCTATGATTGTTTTGGTAATGTGAAGGAGCTCTTTAAGCTGACGATTCTGTTGAAGACGGGTGCGCCTTCTTTTGAATCTTTGTAATCCACACAATAGAAACCGTTTCTTACGAACTGGAAGCTTTCGAATGCTTTTGCTTTTGCAAGCTCCGGCTCGACATAAGCTGTGACGATTTTTCTTGAATCGGGATTAACGTTGATGCTTCCGTCTTCTTCGTTGTAAACACCCTTTTCTTCATCAACGATGTTTTCAAAAAGTCTTACTTCCACGGGAACCGCACTCTTTGCGTCTACCCAGTGAATCGTACCTTTGACTTTTCTTGCGTTGAATCCGCTTCCCGACTTTGTTTCGGGATCGTATGTACAATGAACGACTGTCACGTTGCCGTTTTCATCCGTTTCATAACTTTCGCACTTAACGAAATATGCATTCATGAGTCTTACTTCGTTGCCCGGGAACAATCTGAAATATTTCTTGGGAGGATCAATCATGAAGTCTTCTCTCTCGATGTAAAGTTCTTTGGAGAAAGGAATCATTCTTGTGCCGAGTTCCTCATTTTCAAGATTGTTGGCAGCCTCAAGCATTTCGCCGTCTCCCTCGTAATTGTCTATCACAAGTTTAACGGGATCGAGTATTGCCATCATTCTCGGTCTCTTTAATTTAAGGTCTTCTCTTATGCAGTATTCAAGCATCGCCATATCTGCGACGGAATGAGCTTTGGATACGCCGCAGAGCTCTACGAACATCTTGATTGACTCGGGTGTGTAGCCTCTTCTTCGAAGAGCTGATATTGATACGAGTCTCGGATCATCCCAGCCGTCCGCGATGCCATCCTCAACGAGTTTCTTAATGTATCTTTTACCCGTTACGACGTTCTTTAAGTAAAGCTTTGCGAACTCTATCTGTCTGGGAGGTCTTTCGTATTCAAGTTCTCTTACAACCCAGTCATATAAAGGTCTGTGGTCTTCAAATTCAAGCGTACAGATGGAATGTGTGATGCCTTCTTCCGCGTCCTCGATGGGATGAGCGAAATCGTACATCGGATAAATGCACCAAGTATCGCCTGTTCTGTGGTGAGTCATGTGTGCGACTCTGTATATAACGGGGTCTCTCATGTTCATGTTCGGAGACGCCATGTCGATTCTTGCTCTTAAAACCTTTTCGCCGTCTGCAAACTTGCCGTTTTTCATGTCTTCGAAAAGCTGTAAGTTTTCTTCGACGCTTCTCTTTGCTCCGGGATCTTCCTTGCCGGGCTCGGTAAGCGTTCCTCTGTATTCTCTTATTTCGTCAGCGGAAAGGTCCGATACGTAAGCTTTGCCTTTTTTGATAAGCTTAACCGCACCTTCGTACATCTTGGGGAAATAGTCGCTTGCAAAGAAAAGTCTGTCTTCCCAGTCTGCGCCGAGCCACTTGATATCCTCAAGCTGTGAGTTGACGAATTCTATTTTTTCCTTGGTCGGGTTGGTATCGTCAAAACGCATATTAAACTTGCCACCGTACTGTTTGGCAAGTCCGTAGTTTAAAAGTATGCTTTTTGCATGTCCGATATGAAGGTATCCGTTGGGTTCCGGCGGGAATCTTGTGTGTACCGTATCGTACACGCCCTCCGCAAGATCTTTATCAATAATCTGCTCAATAAAATTGCGCGATACTTTTTCTTCGCCGCCTTCTTCATTTTGAGCATTCAAATTCATCTCTTCCGACATTTTTATAAACCTCTGTTTTGCGTATTTTTATAGAAAATCATAATTACGGATATTGTACCATTTTTTGCCCTGTGTGTAAACCTAGGAGTGCATTGAAAGGACTATTTTTCTTCCTCTTTTTCAGCCTCCTGCGATTTATTTTTAAATATCGTAATTACGGCCTTTGTTCCCTCACCCGGGCTGCTTATGATATCAAGTTTGCCCCTGCCGCTTCCGATAAGCCTTGCTCTGGTATTTTCAAGGCCCACATGGTTTCTTCCGTCCTTATGGGGATTTTCCGTGCTTTGTTCCTTAATTTCCTCTTTTCTTCTTCGAAGTCCCAATCCCCTGTCTGTGACGTTTTTAATCTCATATTTGATGCTTTTTTCAAAATTGGAGGTATCGAATCCGACGCCGTCATCCACAACTTCGACTACATAATCGTTTTCGTCTTCCCATGTGGAAATTGTCACTTTGCCCGGGCCGTTTTTCTTGTGAATACCGTGTTTTATGGCATTTTCAACCAAAGGCTGCACGGAAAGAGGCGGCACCTCAAAGTCCATGGTGTCGATATCGTATTCGACGGAGAGTTCGTCCCCGAAACGCATCTTTTCAATCCAGACGTACGAATCTATGTGCTGAAGTTCCTCCTCGAAGGGCACCCAGCCCTTTTTCCCGATGGAATCGATGTTTCCTCGAAGATACTCGGAGAAATAATTGATGGCCTCTTTTGCTTTTTTGGGATTCCTGTCGACAAGTCCGTAAATGGCGCTTAGTGTATTGAAAATAAAGTGCGGGCCGATCTGCGAATACATAACTTCGATTCTTGTCTGCCTGATGATTTCCTCCTCCTGCTCCATGATGGTCTTAAAATAAAGCATCAGGAAATAAATAAGAGTCGAGAGCATCGTAAAATTGACGATGATTCTTTTCTCCTGATCTATCGTCTCTATGACGGATCCCAAAATTATGACAAATGCGGAATAAACCACGGCAAAAGAGGTCTTTTCCTTGCCTTTGCTGAAATACCGGATCGAATCGATGATGAGAATAAAAAGATACAGTCCGCTGACCGCAAAAGGCACGAATCCGAGCGGGCCGCGGTTAAAATGAACTTCCCCGTTGACCTCTTCATAGTAAAAAGGCATGGGCGAAAAATATGCCATGACGCACACCGCAAAGTCAATAACCAGCGGAAGGATCAAAAGAATATTGAATTTCGGATTCAGACGTTCGCTTATCAAAAGATAAAAATAGACAATAAGCGTCGGGCGCACCGTATATCCGATGATGTCGAGCGTTATTCGAAGGAATATGAGCTTATCCTTGGGCGTTATGATTCCGTGAGTGAAGTTTTCGGAAATCATTAAGATAAGGTCAAGCAATATGATTTTAAAAAGATAGTTTTTCTTCTTTTTGCTTATCGTGTTGTTGGATATGAAAACTGTGGTAAGTCCTATCATTATGACTATCGCAGTCTGATATTCATGATACAGTTCGACAAGATATTTTAATACCATGGCCGCTCCCCTTTGAAGCCTCGTTGAATAATCAATATCATTATACCTTTTCTTTTGCCTAAAAACAAATGTTGTCAATCACTTGAAGCTTCGGTTATAATGACTTAATTGAAAACGAGGTTATTATGGATTCTTTTAAAATTGCTTTTATAAATGTACTGATTTCCCTGCTTTACATGGCACCGGGATTCATTCTTTGCAAAACTAAAAAGGCAGTGGCATCGCACCTTTCCACAATTTCGGCCATTCTTATATATGCCTGTTCGCCCTGCATGATTATTTCATCTTTCATTTCGCTTGATTATTCTTTGGTCAATCTTTTGAACATGGCTTTGTTTTTCGTTGTTTCTTTCGTAATTCAATTGGTGTTTTTGCTCCTTGTTTTTCTTATTTTCAGAAAGAAATTCACGATTTCAAAATACAGAATGCTCACCATCGGTTCGGTGCTCGGAAACTGCGGTTTCTTCGGGCTTCCGCTTATTAAGGCACTGCTTCCGAATAATCCTGAAGTTGCCTGTTATTCGTCAATTTACGTTATCTCGATGAATATCCTGGTCTTCACAGCGGGAATCTACTGCCTTACACAGGATAAAAAATACATTTCCGTAAAAGCAGCATTAATTAACCCCACCGCGATATCTTTCCTCGTGGCTTTCCCGCTCTATCTTTTCGGAGCATCCAACTGGCTTCCCACTGTTTTAAAAGACAGCATCGGGCTTCTTGGAAAAATGACCACGCCCATGTGCATGTTTATCCTCGGAATCCGCCTTGCCACGATGGATTTTAAAAAGCTTTTTACCAACAGTTTCGTATATTTCGCATGCATCGGAAAACTCATTGTCTTTCCGCTTTTTGCCTACGTCTGCGTATTGTTTTTGCCGCTTCCCGCTTCGTTTAAGGCAAGTATGTTGATCCTTGCGGCAACACCCTGCGCATCGATAATTCTCAACCTTGCGGAGATTCACGGCAAAGAAACCGAAATGAGCGCAAACTGCATTCTTTTGAGTACTCTGCTTTGTATATTAACGATTCCTGTGCTGGCGCTCTTAATTTAAAAATCAGCGTTTTTTGATTTTTATGGGTTGATATAAGAAGCGGAAAATGTTATTATTTTGCATGAAATAAAAAAAGTATTCGAGTGGAATACCAAGAAATATCAAAAGAGGAAACGAAATGAAAAGAATTAAGACTCTTGAGACCCGTAACCTTTGCGAAAGTGCAAAGAAGGGCGGATGCGGCGAATGCCAGACTTCATGCCAGTCAGCTTGCAAGACAAGCTGCGGTGTAGCTAATCAGAAGTGCGAAAAGAAAGCTAAATAGGCACAAAAAATTAATACCGCCTGAATTCCAGGCGGTGTTTTTTTCATTTAAAGAATTTTCGGGAGTAAAAAATGGTTCATCAATACAAACTTAACGGATACAACATAGTCATCGATTCATGCTCGGGTTCGATTCACGATGTGGACGAAGTGGCATACGATATGATTTCTCTTTTTCAAGAAGATTCCAAGGAGGAAATCATAGAAAAGCTTCTTGCCAAATATGCAGGAAGGGATGATGTCACAAAAGAGGATTTGGAAGACTGCTACGATGATATTTTGTCATTAAAAGACGCCGGAAAACTTTTTACGGAAGATACCTTCGCCGATATGGCGGGCACCTTTAAGGAACGAAGCGGCAATGTCATTAAAGCACTATGCCTTCATGTGGCGCACACCTGCAATTTAAACTGCTCCTACTGCTTTGCAAGTCAGGGCAAATACCACGGAGACAGGGCTTTGATGAGTTTTGAAGTCGGAAAAAGAGCTCTTGATTTTCTTGTGGAAAATTCGGGAAGCCGTACCAATCTGGAAGTTGACTTCTTCGGCGGCGAGCCGCTCATGAACTTCGATGTGGTCAAAAAACTCGTTGAATATGCAAGAAGCATCGAAGGCGAAAAGCATAAGAATTTCCGTTTTACATTAACGACAAACGGAATGTTAATAGACGATGATGTCATCGAATTTGCCAATAAAGAAATGAGCAATGTCGTGCTCTCTTTGGACGGACGAAAGGAAGTTCACGACCGTTTCAGAGTGGATTACTCAGGAAAGGGAAGCTACGATACCATCATTCCCAAATTCAAAAAACTCGTCGATGCAAGAGGTGGCAAGGGCTATTACATCCGCGGTACTTTTACGCATTTTAATCCCGATTTTACAAAGGATGTTTTCCATATGGCTGATCTTGGTTTTACGGAGCTTAGTATGGAGCCCGTTGTCGGAAAACCCGAGGATGAGACCACTCTTACCGAGGAAGATATCGAGATTGTAAAAGAACAGTACGAAATCCTCGCAAAGGATATGCTTCGCCGCGAAAAAGAAGGCAAGCCCATCACATTTTATCATTACATGCTTGATTTGACGGAAGGCCCCTGTATCTACAAGAGAATTTCCGGATGCGGTTCAGGTACCGAATATATGGCCGTTACACCCTGGGGCGATTTGTATCCCTGCCACCAGTTCGTGGGTGAAGAATCTTACAAACTCGGAGATGTATTTAACGGCGTAACGAATGATGCTTTAAGAGAAGATTTCAGAAGCTGCAATGCTTACGCAAGAGAAGAATGCAAGGACTGCTGGGCAAAGCTTTACTGCTCGGGAGGATGCGCTGCAAACGCTTTCCATGCTTCAGGCTCCATAAGAGGCGTATATGCGCCCGGCTGCGAACTGTTTAAGAAAAGAATTGAATGCGCCATTATGATGCGCGTCAGTGAGAATAACGAGAATGAGTAATTACACCACTCCGATAGTGGATTATCTAAATGAATATGCTGCGTCCGATATGACAAGGCTCCATATGCCGGGGCATAAAGGGGTTGAGGTCAGCAAATGCGAAGCGGAATTTACTTCCGTGGCAGACCAAAAAGGGATTGCGGAGCCAGCAGGCGCTCTTTCTGAGGCTAATCGCATTGATATAGCGAAAGTTATCGGTGCTTCGAGTGTTGAAAAACTTCTTGCTGAAATTGGTCGCTTCGACATCACCGAGATTACCGGCGCGGACAATCTTTACGATCCTTCGGGAATCATCAAAGAAAGCGAAGAAAACGCTTCAAAGATTTTCGGTGCGAAAACCTTCTATTCCACAGAAGGCTCAAGCCAGACCAATAAAGCCATGCTTTATCTGGCAAAGAAGCATTGGGCGAATTCAAAAGGCTATGCAAATTCGGATGCTGCACAAAGCTTTAGGGCGTCAGGTTCTGATGCTACTAAGAATTCAACGAATGAAATTCCCTGTATCATCGCTGTCGGCTCCTGTCATAAATCTTTTTATCATGCGGCAGAGTTGCTTAATATCAGGGTGGTTAAAATCGATAATAATGTGCCGACTCCGGGTGGCATGGCTTGTTTGGATACAACAGACAAATTAGTTAGTGAAATCCTCAATGCAGTTGAAAGCAATTTTAATCCTATCGGTGTTTTCATCACATATCCCGATTATTTTGGAAACGTAACCGATTTAAAAGAAATAAAGAATGCTCTTTCCGAACTTAATATTCCGCTTCTCGTAGACGGAGCTCACAGCGCATATTTTAAATTTTTGGATTATGACAAATATCCGGAATACAAGCATCCGACAGACTGCGGCGCGGATTTATGCTGCACTTCCGCTCATAAGACATTGCCTGCATTAACAGGTACGGCGTACCTTCATGTAAACGAATCTTTTTCGGATGTCATTTCGGATGTTAGTCACGCCATGGATTTGTTTGGTTCGACAAGCCCTTCATATCTTTTGATGGCGAGTCTGGATTTGTTTAACGGATTATCCGAAAGTTACAAAAAAGAAGTCCGGTCTTTTTGCAAAAAGATAGAACTCCTCAAAAAAGAATTAACCGATATAGGCTTCACGATTCATCCATCCGATCCTCTTCGAATCGTGGTTTGCTCTGATGAGCGCTTCAAAGGAAGCGACTTTGCATCATCCCTTCGCGAGCACAAATGCGAAGTCGAATGCTACGATGAAGACTACATAATCATGATGCTCACACCATACAATACCGACAAGGATTTAGACCGCATACGCGAATCATTTTTATCATTAGTTAACAATTCACTTTCAACAAACACACCTTCTTCAAGCGAATTTAACTGTTTGGTAAATTTTAAATAAAATGGCATTCTGCAAATTGCAGAATGCCTGTATTTTTACTTCAAATCATCCGGACACGCCGGAACGGATATGCTCTTTGTGGGAATGATTGTGGTTCCGATTTGCTTGTAATAGACCTTGACGGACTTGTCTCTGGTCGCATCGCTCATACCGAAATATTTTAAGTCGGGTTCGAAATCCTCGAACTCTTCTCTTTGAGAATCAAGCGCCATCTTGTCGAAAAGAATATCGCAATTGTAGGATTTGTCTTCAACGGTAATGATTTCCCAGAACCATCCGCTTGAGCCTTCCATTTCCGCATCGATTTTGGAGAAATTCTGCGGTTGATAATCAGCCATAGCTCCGACCACAAGGCAGTTAATGTTAAGCTGTGTCATAAAGAACTGGTATAACATTACAAATGAAGAAAAATCAAGTTCGCCGGCATATACCTGATCAACGAGCGAATACTTGCCGACATCCTGCTGTCCGTCGAGACCTTTTACCTGATCTTCCACACTTGCAGCATCCTCGTTATCCGAATATTTTAAAGTCAGATCTTTTATTATCTGAGTATAAATAACTTCGGCACGCTCTGCATCCGTGCTGTCAGCGGTCAGATTATTGTTGATCGTTTCCGTAACGTATTTTTCGAAATTTTCAAAAGTGTCTTTTGCGGCATCTTTGTTGCTCTCCTCGCCGTAAACAACTTCATTGAATTCATCATATTCAACACTCGGAAAATAGGTAATTGTGATATTATCCATATCGTCATAGTTGATATATGCCACATTTACAAGCGGTGATGAGATTGCTGCAAGCTGATATGCAAGTTTAAACTCAGCGGAAGTGCATTCTTCATCTTTTAAATCAATGGTATCCTCAAGATCATATACAGACTGCATGATGATCTTGGCCACTCTTATAATCGTTGTGTTTTCCTTAACCTGCTCACGATATGCGGGGTGAATTGCAGTAGGATTGTATACATACGTGCCTCTTTCTCTTAATGTATCGGGGTCGGGACGAAGTTCTTCGGGTAAATCCTGAATAACGGGCTTCTCCTCAACTTCTTCTCCTTCTTCTTCATTGCCATCATCAACTTTTACTTCCGTTTCGATGGGGGTGGGATAATCATTCAAATCAATCGTTTTGGGCGCGCAAGCCACGTTTCCGATAAGCATAAATACGCAAAGCGCGGATGTAACGATTGATAATATCCTCTTTCCGATTTTGTTTTTATTCATAGATTTCTCCGTTTTATTTGTTATCGCGAACATGTCTTAAGTAAAGCGCAAGCGCGGTGCCCATAAAAGCATTTACAAATTCGCCCTTGCAGAAAGAATCGATAACTTCATCAATGGGGACTGTCTCATACATTAAGACTTCGTCATCATCAAGATGAAGTTCGTTGGTGGGAGTCAAATCCTCCGCAAGGCAGACCGTAATTGAATTTGAAAATATGGCGGGGTTTGGCGAGCATACACCGAGTACCGTCATCTTTCCGGTCTTAAATCCGGTCTCCTCTTCAAGTTCCCTGTACGCGCTTTTTACGGGGTCTTCGCCCTCATCGCACATTCCTCCGGGAAACTCTGCGGTAATGGCACCAAGCCCATGCCTGTATTGTCTTACCAGCACGAAATTGCCTTGGTATACCGGTATAATCGTCACCCACTCGGTTGCGTTGATTACCATGTAATCTCCGCTTATTCCGGTCGCTGATTCTTCTCTTCTTTTTTCAACATCAAATATGGGCGTATGAAGGATTTGTTCTCTCGACTTCTCGCTCCACATTAATTCTTCGTCAGTCATTGTTTAAACTTCCTGCCTGATCTATTATTTTCAAGCGACGACCGTTCGATTTTTAAAGCCGCTGCTTCTTTTTGAATATCAGATTCTGTCACGAACCTTGGAATTGATTTCGTCGAATAATTTATCAATAAGGGCTTTGGTTTCTTTTACGCCGTCTTCGACATTAACAAGTTCCTTGACGCTCTTGTCTCTGGTTGAGATTTCAATCTGACCGTTGGCAATGTTCTTGGGTCCGATGGTAACACGTACGGGTACACCGAGCAAATCCGCATCAGCAAACATTACGCCGGCCTGAACATTACGATCGTCGTAGATTACTTCCACGCCTGCTTTTTGAAGCTCGTCGTAAATCTTGTCTGCTGCCTCTTTGCATTCTGCCTTGTCAGGTCTCATGCAGCAAAGATGTACCTGCCAGGGTGCGATTGTGATGGGCCAGATGGGACCGTATTCGTCATGCTTTGCTTCCATTACGCTGGCTGCAAGACGACCTACTCCGATACCGTAGCAGCCCATAATGGGTGTCTTTACGCTGCCGTCAACGTCTGTATATGTCATTCCCATTGATTTGGAATATTTTGTACCGAGCTGGAAGATGTTGCCGACCTCGATACCTCTGCTGATTTTGATGGTTTTCTTGCCGCAGCAGGGGCAGATATCTCCGGTTCTTATCTTGGATACATCAACGTATTCAACATCTCCTATATCTCTCTTGATATTAAGACCTGTGTAGTGATAATCCACTTCATTTGCACCGCAAACAAGATTCTCAATACCTTCAAGTGTCTTATCGTAAATAATCTGACATTTTGCTTCCTGCTTGTAAGGTCCGCAGAATCCGGCGCAGAGTCCGCACTCGGGTGTAATTGTGGCTGCGTGAACCTTTTCTCCGAGGAGATTGGTAAGCTTTGTCTCGTTAACTTCATAATCGCCGCGAAGGAATACAACCACATATTCGTCAGTCATGTTTTTCTGATAAATTACTGCCTTGCAAGACTCTTCGACTTTGCTTCCGAGGAATGTGCATACTTCATCAATTGTCTTGCAGTCGGGTGTATTGATTTTCTTAAGTTCGCCTGCGGGAGCACAGCCTGAATTGTCTACAGTTGTATCTGCAGCTTCCATATTTGCGCTGTAACCGCATTCGTCGCAAAGTACGATTGAATCTTCGCCTGCATCAACAAGAAGCATATACTCGTGTGATACGCTTCCTCCGATCATACCCGAATCCGACTTAACGGAAATAACTTCGGGAATGCCTGCACGCTCGAAGATTCTGAAATACGAATTGGCCATTACGGCATAGTATTTCTCAAGATCTTCCTGAGATGTATGGAAGGAATAAGCATCCTTCATGGTAAATTCTCTTACACGGATAAGACCTGCTCTGGGACGTGCTTCATCACGGAATTTGGTCTGAATCTGATAGATGCTAAAAGGATATTTTGCGTATGTATTACCCCATTCGCGTACCATCTGAACAGCCGCCTCTTCGTGTGTCATGCCAAGAACCATGGATGAATTGTTTCTGTCTTTGAATCTTAAAAGCTCATCTCCGACACTCTCAAATCTTCCTGATTCTTCCCAAAGCGAACCGGGCAAAACTACAGGGAACAATACTTCCTGTGAATCTGCCGCATCCATCTCTTCTCTTATAATATTCTCAATCTTGGCGGTAACTCTCTTCATTGGTGGGTAGAGCGAATAAATACCGTTGGATACATACTTGATATATCCTCCGCGGACGGAAAATGCATGAGAATCAATCACGCAATCCGAAGGACGCTCTTTAAATCTGTCACCTACCATATTGCTTAATTTCATTTTAAAAATCCTCCTGAAACTTTATCTTCAAATATCAAAAATCGAATTTGAGGTTTCACCTTATTAATTATACATATTTTGGCGATTTACACCACGTTTAAAATTATACTATATTCCTGTCAAAGTCAACACAATTAAATACCGAAAGAGATTATCTTTCGGTATTTTTCGGACTTTTTTCACTTTTTGATTCTATTCGGGCAAAAACTCAAGAATTTCGTCTTCGTCATTCTTTTCATCTTCGCTGAGATTAAGGTTCTTCTTTATGGCTTCGACAATCTTTGAATACATATTCATGATGGTCTCATGATTCTTTTCAACTGTCTCTTCATCCTTTTCTTTGGCTGCCGCCTCCGATTCTGCTGCCAAAGAGAAAAGCTCCGTCGCACCGATTGTTTTGGAAGTACTCTTTAAGGAGTGTACGTAAATCTCATAATTCTCAAGGTCTTTTGCAGCAAAGGTTGTTTTAAGATTCTCGCTCTTTTCCTTCGATTCGCTTACGTAAGCCTCCAGAATGCTTCTGTACATGTCTTCGTCGTTGCAGCAAAATCTCATACCGTCAGCTTTATTTATTCCGGCCTTTGAGAGTTCATCCCACAAAGAATCGTCGGAATTGTTATTGATTTCAGAGTTTTTGGCATTGTTTTTGCTTTTCTGCTTTTCAGAATCTGAATTTACGGTATTCTCAAATTCATCATCATCCACGATTTCAACCTTGTCTTTAGGAAGGTAGGTACGAAGCATACTCTCAAGCAGTTCGCCTTCAACCGGCTTGGTCAAATAATCATCAAATCCCAAAGAAATATATCTCTCCTTGGCGCCTCTTATGACATCGGCCGTAAGACAAATCGCCGGAGTACAGGTGTTTAATCCGTCTTCTTTTATCCTTCTTAATGCTTCGGTTCCGTCCATTCCGGGCATTCTCTGATCCATCAGTATCAGGTCGTATTTTGTGGATGCTGCTAGTTTAATGGATTCCGGACCGTTTAATGCCGTATCGATTTGAACTTTTGTCTTTCTCAAAAGATTTTCAACTACAAAAATATTCATCTTCGTGTCATCTACCACGAGAATACGGGCCTCGGGTGCACGAAATGATTCTTTGTAAACTTCGACTTCTTCTGCTCTTTCGATGGCTTTTTTGTAATCTCCGATTGGCTTTTCATTCTCAATTTTTTGCCATAATTCAAACGAGAAAGTACTTCCTTCGCCGTACACACTCTCAACATTCATCTTGCTGCCCATAAGGTCAAGAAGTTTTCCGGAGATTGTCATTCCGAGTCCTGTTCCCTCGATGTTACGGTTTCTTATGACATCAAGCCTTTCAAATGACTCAAAAAGTTTTGCCATATCCTCGCTCTTTATACCGATTCCTGTATCGTTTACGGCAAAGAAGATGTTGATATTTCCGTCTTTTCGCTCTTTTTCTTTTATGGTTAAAGTAATGGTGCCTTTTTCCGTATACTTAACGGCATTGGTCAAAAGATTTATGACTACCTGATTGATTCGCGTATCATCACCCATAAGCTCCGTGGGAAGATTAGGGTCAATATCAAAAACAAGTTTTAAATTCTTGGCCTGTGCCCTGCCTGAAATCGAAAACTGATAATACGAAATGAGTGATGCAGTCTTGTAACGCACGGGCACAATTTCCATCTTGCCGTCTTCAATCTTTGAAAAATCAAGAATGCCGTTTATAAGCTGAAGCAGCGTGTTGCCGGACTGTTTGATATTCTGCGAATAACCTAAAATATCCTCATCTTCCGATTCTCTTAAAATCATTTCGTTCATGCCGAGAATCGCGTTGATGGGTGTTCTTATCTCGTGAGACATATCCGCCAAAAAACGGCTTTTTGCTTCGCTCGCTTCGTCAGCTGCCTGCTTTTCGAGTTTAAGCACCTGCTGCTTGTATTCCTGTTCCTTTTTGGAATAAATGTCGATTACACGGGCAAAAATTATGGCTACGCCCGCACCGATGGAAATAGCAACTATCGTTGCAATGATAAAGCCTCTCATCAAAGTGTTGACTTCTTTGCCAAGCTGACTTCTGTCCGTGGCGATTCCCACATACCACTTCGTATTGGTCATCTGTGCACTGACAATTCCTCTGGTAACATTGTCGTAATCCGTGACAAATACCATGTTGTCGCACTGTCCGCTTTTAATGGCATTAACCACATCCGAATAAGGAGCACCCGGAACATCTAAAATGTAGATTGGCTTGTCTTCGTAATAATAATCATCGTTCGGATGAACAATGACATTAAAATTTTCGTCCATCAAAAATGCGTAGCTGTTGTCCGCAACATCTGCATTGTTAATCATATCAACGAGAACATCGACAAAAATATCGGCCGCCAAAACACCCAGAAGTTCTCCGTCTTTATATACTGCTTTGGAAATTGTGAAAACGGGTTTTTTCGTGTCTGAATCCAGATACGGTGTTGAAAAGAAAAGCTCTCCCGTAAGAGCGGATGTCGTGTACCATTCTCTCTCGTTGACAAAATCAACCGAGCCGTCTGCCAGGAAGTCTGAGGCACACACCATGAAGTTGTCCGGATATGTAAAATAAACATCGTAAACGTAGCCGTTCTTGTTTAAAAGATCGTTGCTTCGTTTAAGGTAATCGTGAAATTCGTCGTAACCTTTGGTAGAGATATCGTTAACCGCGATTTCGGCGGCCATTGTATCAATGATTGTTGCATTGTTACTTACCCAGGATGAAAGTTCAAGCGAGTATTTTTGCGCCGCAACACTGTAATTATCTTCAAGCTGCGATACCAAAGTTTTTCTCGCTCTTTCGTAACTGATTAAAGACAGTAGAATCGTACTGCCCAAAACCACCGCAACTATCATTATGGTCATTTTTGTTCTAAAGCTTTTCATCGTTTAAAACGCCCTGCCAATTTTTGACTAAAGAATTTTTGCCTTATTTTGTATTATACCATCTTTCTTGCGTTTTTTGTTTTTTCTGTAAAAATTCTCTAATCATATTCAAATATTCCCTGCAACGCATCCGAAACATTCGCTATATCGTCATATTTAAGATAATCTGTTTTTTTACATATTCTGACACTCGGATCGATCAGTTTTATCTGTTCGCAGATAACCGTTCCCTTTGTTTTTTTGTTGCCGCAAACTTCGATATGGATTGGCCCAGGAGCCACTTGGTTATACAAAGGGCATACATGAAATACACCTGTTGCTTTGATAAATGCATTTTTGCTTATAATAACAAACAATTGTTTACCATATTCGCCAATATTGATAATATCTCCCTGACAAAACTCTTTCACAGCATTTCTCTCCCTTTTGCCTCGCCCCAGTCAAAATCACTGACAGATATTTTTCCGTTATACTCCTTTAACCTGTCTTCAAAAGATTTATGTACAAATTGTTTTCTAAGCACAATAGCATCATCAACGATTTCAATATCCAAAACATCGGATACTTTCAAATCCAATTCATTCATTATACTTTTGGGTATTCTTATTCCCTGGCTGTTACCCCAGGCCCTTAATGCAACATGATCCATAAAACGCCTCCTTATATATACATTATACCGGATAATGTATATACGGTCAAACTTGCATTGAATTTACGGGTGTATTGCTAGAAATTGTCTGTACGCCCGTAATTTCGGCCTCGGAGCTTCCGAAAACTACGGGTGTATTGCAAGAAAGTGCCTGTACACCCGTAATTTCCGCTTCAGGGCTAATAATATAGCAACGAGAAGCAATAAAAAACAGCCACTTGCAAGCTAGCTTGCAGTGGCTGTATTTATTGCTTATCTAAGCTTCTCGTTGCTTACGCGATTATTCGATAATTGTAGCAACTCTTCCTGAACCTACTGTACGTCCACCTTCACGGATAGCGAAAGTAAGACCCTGCTCCATAGCGATAGGATGGATGAGTTCGATTGTCATCTCTACGTTATCACCAGGCATGCACATTTCTGTACCAGCGGGAAGGTTACATACACCTGTAACGTCTGTTGTTCTGAAGTAGAACTGAGGTCTGTAGTTGTTGAAGAAAGGAGTATGACGTCCACCTTCATCTTTTGTTAATACGTAAACCTGAGCTGTGAATTTCTTGTGGCATGTAACTGAACCGGGTTTAGCAAGAACCTGTCCTCTTTCGATTTCAGTTCTCTGGATACCACGGAGAAGTGCACCGATGTTATCACCAGCCTGAGCTTCGTCAAGCATCTTACGGAACATTTCGATACCTGTAACAACAGTCTGCTTGTTCTCTTCCTTGATACCAACGATTTCAACCGGCTCGTTGAGCTTTAATGTACCACGCTCTACTCTACCTGTAGCAACTGTACCACGACCTGTGATTGTGAATACGTCTTCAACAGGCATAAGGAAAGGCTTATCTGTCTCTCTCTGAGGATCAGGAATGTACTCATCAACTGTATTCATGAGTTCCATGATCTTGTCGCCCCATTCGCTTGAAGGATCTTCAAGAGCCTTAAGAGCTGAACCCTTGATGATAGGGCAGTCATTGAAATCATACTCAGCTAACTGATCTGTAACTTCCATCTCAACGAGTTCAAGAAGTTCAGGATCGTCAACCATATCACACTTGTTCAAGAAAACAACGATTTTAGGAACACCAACCTGACGGGAAAGAAGGATGTGCTCTTTTGTCTGAGCCATAACACCGTCAGTAGCTGCTACAACGAGGATAGCACCGTCCATCTGAGCTGCACCAGTAATCATGTTCTTTACATAGTCAGCATGGCCCGGACAGTCAACGTGTGCATAGTGTCTCTTCGCTGTCTGATACTCAACGTGAGCTGTAGAAATTGTGATACCTCTTTCTCTCTCTTCGGGAGCCTTATCGATGTTTTCGAAATCTACTTTTTCGTTACCTGGTACTCTCTCAGCAAGAACCTTTGTGATAGCTGCTGTAAGAGTTGTTTTACCATGATCTACGTGACCGATTGTACCAATGTTACAATGGGGTTTTGTTCTTTCAAACTTAGCTTTTGCCATTTTTAAAATTCCTCCTAAAAATTTTTCAAAAATTATCTTTAATTTTCGGATAACGGCCAGCTAATTTGACCGAACCGCCGTTATCCTTAATTATATTAAATGTTCACAACATTTTCAAGTATATTTTAAAGCCCTATATACCTTAGTTTGCGCTCTTTCCTTCAAGTACTTTTGCCTGTACATTCTTGGGAACGGGCTCGTACTTTTCGAAGAACATTGAGTAGTTACCTCTACCCTGTGTCTTGGAACGAAGGTCTGTAGCGTATCCGAACATTTCTGCAAGGGGTACGAAACCTCTGACGATCTTTCCGCCTCCGACATCGTCCATACCTTCGATACGGCCACGACGGGAGTTGATATCACCGATTACATCACCCATGTATTCTTCAGGCATTGTTACCTCAACCTTCATGATGGGCTCGAGTAATATGGGATCTGCCTTCTTCATAGCATCCTTGAACGCCATGGAACCTGCGATGTGGAATGCCATTTCGGAAGAGTCGACTTCATGGTAAGAACCGTCATATACATTAGCGTATACACCGAGTACGGGGAATCCGCCAAGGATACCTGAAAGTGCTGCTTCCTGGATACCTTCGCCGACTGCAGGGATGTATTCCTTAGGAATAGCACCACCGACAACAGTGGACTCGAAGATGAGTGTGGGAGGCTCATTGATAAGGATGTTAGCCTTAGGATCAACTTCGAAGTTTCCTCCGTTAGGATCCATGGGTGTGAATTTAACCTTACAATGACCGTACTGACCACGACCACCGGACTGCTTAGCATACTTGGAATCAACTTCAACAGCCTTTGTAAATGCCTCTTTGTAAGCAACCTGAGGAGCACCTACGTTAGCCTCAACCTTAAATTCTCTCAAGAGCCTGTCTACGATGATTTCAAGGTGAAGTTCACCCATACCTGCGATAATTGTCTGACCTGTTTCCTGATCAGTGTGAGCACGGAATGTAGGATCTTCTTCAGCAAGTTTAGCCAAAGCTTCACCGAGTTTGCCCTGACCTGCCTTTGTCTTGGGCTCGATAGCAAGCTCAATAACGGGCTCGGGGAATTCCATACTCTCCAAGATAACGGGATGCTGCTCGTCACAGATTGTATCACCTGTACCTGTAAGCTTGAAGCCTACTGCTGCAGCGATATCACCTGAGTAAACTTTCTCAAGTTCCGCTCTCTTGTTAGCGTGCATCTGAAGGATACGTCCTACACGCTCTTTCTTATTCTTTGTAGCATTAAGAACATAAGAACCGGAGTTCAATGTTCCTGAGTATACTCTGAAGAATGCAAGCTTTCCTACGAAAGGATCGGCCATAATCTTGAATGCCAAAGCTGCGAAAGGTTCATCATCGGATGAATGTCTTTCTGTCTCGTTTCCTTCAAGGTCAACACCCTTAATTGCAGGGATGTCAAGAGGTGAAGGCATGTATTCGATAACTGCATCAAGAAGTTTCTGTACACCCTTGTTTCTGTAAGCAGTACCACAACAAACGGGAACTGCTGCACATTCACATGTACCCTTTCTTAAAGCTGCTTTGAGCTGATCGTTAGTGATCGAATCAGGGTTGTCCATCCACTCCATCATTAAGTCTTCGTCAAGCTCTACACATTTTTCGATGAGGTCTGCATGATAAATCTCAGCCTCTTCTTTCATATCTTCGGGGATATCTACGATAGAAATGTCCTCGCCCTTATCATCGTTGTAGATGTAAGCCTGCATTTCGAACAAATCAATGATTCCCTTGAATTCATCTTCCTTACCTATAGGTAACTGGATTACTACTGCGTTCTTACCGAGACGATTCTTAATCTGGTCAACTGCTGCGTAGAAGTTAGCACCCAAGATATCCATCTTGTTGATGAATGCCATTCTGGGTACGTTATAAGTATCAGCCTGTCTCCAAACGTTTTCAGACTGAGGTTCTACACCACCCTTGGCACAGAAAACACCTACGGCACCGTCAAGTACACGAAGAGATCTTTCAACTTCTACAGTGAAGTCAACGTGACCCGGTGTGTCGATGATGTTGATACGATGCTCTAAAGCACCAGCCTTGGGCTTGCAATGATCCTGTAATGTCCAATGGCATGTTGTAGCAGCGGAAGTGATGGTGATACCTCTTTCCTTTTCCTGCTCCATCCAGTCCATTGTAGACTCGCCATCATGTGTTTCACCAATCTTATGGTTGATACCGGTATAGTAAAGGATACGCTCGGTAGTTGTTGTCTTTCCGGCATCAATGTGAGCCATGATACCGATATTTCTTGTCCTCTCAAGAGGATATTCTCTTCCGGCCATTTCTTTCCTCCTATACTATTAGAAGCGATAATGTGCGAAAGCCTTGTTGGACTCAGCCATCTTATGCACATCTTCTTTCTTCTTTACAGCTGCACCGGTATTGTTTGCAGCGTCTAAAATTTCATTAGCCAATCTGTCTTCCATTGTCTTCTCACCGCGCTTTCTTGCGTATGTGGTAAGCCAACGTAAGCCGAGTGCCTGACGTCTGTCAGGGCGAACCTCGATAGGTACCTGATATGTGGCACCACCGATACGACGAGCCTTAACTTCCAACATGGGCATGATGTTGTTCATGGCCTCCTGGAATACTTCAAGGGCAGGTTTACCGGCTTTTTCTTCTACTTGAGCAAATGCACCGTATACAATCTTCTGTGCTACACCCTTCTTACCGTCTAACATGATGTTATTGATAAGCTTGGTAACAACCTTGTCATTGTATAAGGGATCTGCCAATACATCTCTTTTCTGAATATGTCCTTTACGTGGCACGATTCTTCCCTCCTTAATTATAATAACATTAAATCTTCGGTACTCACATGTGTCCTCTAATGTGTTCGTGCTGTGTTCATCTATAGCACTAAGCCAAAATCTGAATCCCAACACTTAAAATTAGTTCTGTTTGTGGTACAAACCCAAGGATTACTTTCCTGCCTTAGGTCTCTTAGCGCCGTATTTTGAACGAGCCTGCTTGCGGTTAGCTACACCTGCGGTATCAAGTGTACCACGGATAATGTGGTATCTGGTACCGGGAAGGTCCTTAACTCTACCGCCACGGATCAATACTACGCTATGCTCCTGAAGGTTGTGACCTTCACCGGGAATGTAGCTGGTTACTTCAATACCATTGGAAAGACGAACTCTGGCGATCTTACGAAGAGCTGAGTTAGGCTTCTTAGGTGTTGCAGTCTTAACAGCGGTACATACGCCTCTCTTCTGAGGAGAAGGTGCTTCGACAGCCTTTTTGTGAAGTGAGTTAAAGCTTGACTGCAAAGCAGGTGCTTTAGACTTCTTTTCGGATGTCTTTCTTCCCTTACGTACTAACTGATTAATTGTCGGCATTAGATTTTCCTCCTTATCTTATTTTACGCGATTTTTCGCACACTATAAAAGACGCACAAAAATGCGCGCCTTATTATTATACTTATAAAAATATTGGATGTCAAACAAAATATCATATTTGTAAAAAAAACGGCGGGTTTTTAAAACCCGCCGTAATAAATTACTCTTCGTCGGTAATAATCTCTTCTGCTTCTTCTTTATCGGTTTCTTCGATGTAATTCTCGATTGTTCTCTTATAGAGATTGGGAACATCGAGCTGAACATCACGATAACGCTTCATACCTGTACCTGCAGGGATAAGTTTACCAATGATGACATTTTCCTTAAGACCGATAAGAGGATCGACCTTACCCTTGATGGCCGCATCGGTAAGAACCTTTGTGGTCTCCTGGAAGGAAGCTGCCGAAAGGAAGGAATTGGTAGCAAGAGCAGCCTTGGTAATACCAAGAATGATATCGCTTGCAACCGCAGGCTCCGCATCGGGATTGTTTGCAAGAAGTTCTGCGTTGATGTCTTCGAGGTCGAGTCTGTCTACAAGACTACCGGGAAGTAAATCTGTATCTCCGGCGCTTTCAACTCTCTGCTTCTTCAACATCTGGCGAACGATTACCTCGATGTGCTTGTCGGAAAGATCAACACCCTGAAGTCCGTAAACTTTCTGAACTTCACAAATGAGATAATTCTCAACGGCATCAATCTTCTTAATTTCAAGCAAATCATGAGGATTTACACTACCTTCGGTAAGTTCATCACCGGCTTCGATAACGTCACCTTCCTGAACTTTGATTCTTGAACCGTAAGGTATAAGGTAAGTCTTGGACTGTTCGTCGTTGGCAACAACAATTTCTCTCTTGTTATTGGTCTCGGTAATGGATACCGTACCGCCAAACTCGGAGATAATAGCAAGTCCCTTGGGTTTTCTTGCTTCGAAAAGTTCTTCGACTCTGGGAAGACCCTGTGTGATATCGTTACCTGCGACACCACCTGTATGGAATGTACGCATGGTAAGCTGTGTACCGGGTTCACCGATTGACTGAGCGGCGATGATACCTACTGCTTCACCTACCTGAACAGCTTCACCGGTTGCCATGTTGGCACCGTAGCACTTAGCACAGATACCGTTCTTTGACTTACATGTGAGGATGCTTCTGATCTTTACTTCCTCAACGGGATTACCGTTTGCATCAACACCGATTGTACAGATCTTTTCTGCACGTGAAGGTGTAATCATGTGATTTGCCTTAACGATAATCTTTCCGTCTTTATCGTATATATCTTCACAAGAGAATCTTCCTTTGATTCTGTTCTGAAGACTTTCGATTGTTTTCTTTCCGTCAACAAATGCTGCAACTTTTCTTCCGGGGATGAAATCCTTGCCTTCGCAGCAGTCGACTTCTCTGATGATAAGCTCCTGGCAAACGTCAACCATTCTTCTTGTAAGGTAACCGGAGTCGGCTGTACGAAGAGCCGTATCGGAAAGACCTTTACGAGCACCGTGAGCTGACATGAAGTACTCGAGTACGTCAAGACCTTCACGGAAGTTGGACTTGATGGGAAGTTCGATTGTACGACCTGTTGTATCTGCCATCAAACCACGCATGCCGGCAAGCTGTTTCATCTGCTGTTCACTACCACGGGCACCGGAATCAGCCATCATCTTGATGTTGTTGTACTGATCAAGTCCGGACATAAGTTCTTTTGTAAGTCTGGCATCGATTTCTTCCCAAACCTTACATACACTCTTATATCTTTCCTCTTCGGTACACTGACCACGACGGAATTTCATCTGAAGCTTATCTACGTTCTCCTGTGCTTCTGCAAGAAGTTCGGGCTTCTTGGCAGGTACTACCATATCTGAAATCGATACGGTAAGTGCAGCACGTGTCGAATACTTGTATCCGATAGCCTTTACAAGGTCAAGTACTTCAGCTGTCTTTGTAGCTCCGTGTGTATTGATTACTTTCTCGAGAATCTGCTTTAACTGCTTCTTTCCTACAAGGAAATCGATTTCGGGAATAACTGCATTTTCAGGCTTTGTTCTGTCTACGTATCCGAGGTCCTGAGGAAGAATCTCATTGAAGAGAAGTCTTCCGAGAGTTGTCTCTACGATACCGGATACTGTTTCGCCGTCTGCATTCTTTCTCTCGATTCTTACTTTGATTCTCGCATGTAATGTAATTATCTGGTTTTCATATGCAAGAATGGCTTCGTTGACATTCTTGAAATATTTGCCTTCTCCCTTGGATCCGGGTCTCTCCTGTGTGAGGTAGTAGATACCAAGTACCATATCCTGTGAAGGAACGGCAACGGGTGCACCGTCTGAAGGTTTAAGAAGGTTGTTGGGTGAAAGAAGTAAGAAGCGACATTCTGCCTGAGCTTCCACACTTAAAGGAAGGTGTACAGCCATCTGGTCACCGTCGAAGTCAGCGTTGAACGCTGTACATACGAGGGGATGAAGCTTGATAGCCTTACCTTCTACAAGAATCGGCTCAAATGCCTGAATACCGAGTCTGTGAAGTGTCGGAGCACGGTTTAACATAACAGGATGCTCGCAGATGACGTCTTCGAGAACGTCCCATACTCTTACATCGAGTCTTTCAACCATTTTCTTTGCATGTTTAATGTTAGGGCTTAATCCTCTTCCTACAAGTTCTTTCATAACGAAAGGCTTGAAGAGTTCGATAGCCATTTCTTTAGGAAGACCGCACTGATAAATCTTAAGTTCGGGTCCTACGACGATAACGGAACGTCCTGAGTAGTCAACACGCTTACCAAGAAGGTTCTGACGGAAACGTCCGGACTTACCTTTAAGCATGTCGGAAAGAGACTTAAGTGCTCTGTTTGAAGGTCCTGTAACAGGTCTTCCTCTTCTGCCGTTATCAATAAGTGCATCAACAGCTTCCTGAAGCATTCTCTTCTCGTTACGAACGATGATATCGGGTGCACCGAGTGTAAGAAGCTTTGCAAGTCTGTTGTTTCTGTTGATGATTCTTCTGTATAAATCGTTCAGGTCGCTTGTAGCGAAACGTCCGCCGTCAAGCTGAACCATAGGACGAATATCGGGAGGAATAACGGGGATTACATCAAGAATCATCCATTCGGGCTTATTGCCTGACTCACGGAATGCCTCGATTGCCTCGAGTCTCTTCATGAGTTTGGACTTCTTCTGACCCTTAGCGCCTTCGGAATCAAGTTCTTCTTTGATTTCTGCGTACTCTTTTTCAAGATCCACGCCCATCAAAAGTTCCTTAACTGCCTCGGCACCCATTCCTACACGGAATCTGTCGCCCCACTCTTCTCTTGCAGTCTGATATTCTTTCTCTGAAAGAACCTGCTTGAATTCGAGTGTTGTATCTCCCTGATCAAGTACTACGTAAGATACAAAGTAAAGGATTTTCTCCAGAGCCTTGGGGCTTAAATCAAGGATAAGACCCATTCTGGAAGGAATACCTTTGAAATACCAAATATGTGAAACGGGAGCGGATAATTTGATATGTCCCATTCTTTCTCTACGAACGCTGGCCTTTGTAACCTCAACACCGCATCGATCACATACTACGCCTTTATAGCGAATTTTCTTATATTTACCGCAATGACATTCCCAGTCTTTGCTCGGTCCGAAAATCTTTTCGCAGAACAAACCGTCTTTTTCGGGTTTTAATGTTCTATAGTTGATGGTCTCGGGCTTTTCAACTTCACCTCTTGACCATTCAAGAATTTTTTCCGGTGATGCCAAACCGATTTTGATTGAATCAAATGTTATCGGTTCATATCCATCTCTTCTTAATTCAGACATTTCCTGGCTCTCCTTTTTATCTGTATGAGTTAAATGTTCAACTACTCTCCGTCAGTTCCGAAATCATCAACTGCCGACTCTTCTTCATAAACGTATTCTTCCGAATAATCGTCATCGAACTTGTCTTCGTCTTCACCGATTGTATGCTCTGTGAAGCCAAGCTCCGAAAGTCTCTGACCTTCGTAATCGTTCTCGTCGGAATCATCACCCATCTCAGCACGATAAGATGTGGTGTTAACTTCGGTATTTTCAAGAAGTTCAACCTCATTGCCGTCTTCGTCAAGAACCTTAACGTCAAGGCAGAGTGACTGTAACTCTTTGAGCAATACCTTGAATGATTCGGGTATACCGGGTGTAGGAATATTTTCACCCTTAATAATTGCCTCGTATGTCTTAACACGTCCTACAACGTCATCAGACTTAACAGTAAGGATTTCCTGAAGTGTATAGGATGCACCGTATGCTTCAAGAGCCCAAACTTCCATTTCACCGAAACGCTGTCCACCGAACTGAGCTTTACCGCCGAGAGGCTGCTGAGTTACGAGTGAGTACGGTCCGGTCGAACGAGCATGGATCTTATCATCAACCAGGTGGTGAAGCTTAAGATAATGCATGTGTCCGATGGTTACGGGTCCGTCGAAGTACTCGCCTGTACGTCCGTCACGAAGTCTTACCTTACCGTCTCTGGAAATGGGAACGCCCTTCCAGAGTTCTCTGTGATCTCTGTTTTCATATAAGTACTCAAGGATCTCAGGAAGAAGAACATCTTTGTATTTCTTTTCGAAGTCTTCCCATGTACCGTTGACATAGTCATTGGCCATATCGAGAGTATCCATGATATCGTTTTCGTTTGCACCGTCAAATACGGGTGTTGCAATGTTAAATCCAAGTGCCTTGGCCGCAAGTGAGAGATGGATTTCAAGTACCTGTCCGATGTTCATACGGGAAGGAACGCCGAGGGGGTTAAGCACGATATCAAGAGGACGACCGTTAGGAAGATAAGGCATATCTTCTACGGGAAGAACTCTTGAAACGACACCCTTGTTACCGTGACGTCCGGCCATCTTGTCGCCGACAGAAATCTTTCTCTTCTGTGCAATGTAAATTCTTACTTTCTGGTTAACTCCGGGTGAAAGTTCGGAATCGCCCTGTGCACGTGAGAATACCTTTGCATCAACTACGACACCGTATTCACCGTGAGGAACCTTAAGAGATGTATCTCTTACTTCTCTTGCCTTCTCACCGAAGATTGCTCTAAGGAGTCTTTCTTCAGGAGTTAATTCCGTCTCTCCCTTGGGAGTAACTTTACCTACAAGGATATCGCCCGCACGAACCTCTGCACCGATACGGATGATACCGTTTTCGTCAAGGTCTTTACGTGCATCTTCTCCGACACCGGGAAGATCTCTTGTGATTTCTTCGGGTCCGAGCTTTGTATCTCTTGCTTCTGTCTCATATTCTTCAATATGAACTGATGTATATACGTCTTCTTTTACAAGTCTTTCTGAAAGAAGAACAGCATCCTCGTAGTTGTAACCTTCCCATGTCATGAAACCGATGAGAGGGTTCTTACCGAGACCGAGTTCACCGTTTGCGGTTGAAGGACCGTCAGCGATAACCTGTCCTGCTGCCACATGGTCACCCTTGAATACGATGGGCTTCTGGTTGTAGCAGTTGCTCTGGTTACTTCTTGTGAACTTGGAAAGAGTGATATCTTCTTTGGTTCCGTCATCGTATGCCATCTTGATAAGTTTGGATGAAACATATTCAACGGTACCTGCTTTTTTGGCTACCTTACATACACCTGAGTCAACAGCAGCCTTAGCTTCCATACCTGTACCTACAACGGGTGCTTCGGTAAAGAGAAGTGGAACTGCCTGACGCTGCATGTTCGATCCCATGAGGGCACGGTTGGCATCGTCGTTCTCAAGGAAAGGAATAAGTGCTGTAGCTACCGAGAATACCATCTTGGGGGATACGTCCATGTAATCGAACATAGCCTTGGGATACTCGTGAGTCTCTTCTCTGTAACGACCTGTAACCATGTTCTTTAAAAAGTGACCTTCTTCATCGAGCTTCTCGTTAGCCTGAGCTACGTGATAATTGTCTTCTTCATCGGCTGCCATGTAAACAACGGTGTTGGTTACGCGGGGATTCTCGGGATCGGACTTGTCGATAAGTCTGTAAGGAGCCTCGATGAATCCGTACTCATTGATTCTTGCATAAGAAGCAAGTGAGTTGATAAGACCGATGTTGGGACCTTCGGGTGTCTCAATAGGACACATTCTTCCGTAATGTGTATAGTGAACGTCTCGAACTTCAAATCCGGCACGGTCTCTTGACAAACCGCCGGGTCCCAAAGCTGATAAACGTCTCTTGTGTGTAAGTTCGCCGAGAGGGTTGTTCTGGTCCATGAACTGTGAAAGCTGTGATGAACCTACGAATTCCTTCATGGCTGCCTGTACGGGCTTGATGTTTACAAGGCTGGAAGCCGAAACATCATCTGCATCATGAGTTGTCATTCTTTCACGAACAACTCTTTCCATTCTTGAAAGACCGATTCTGTACTGGTTCTGGAGAAGTTCTCCGACAGCACGGATACGTCTGTTGCCCAAGTGGTCGATATCGTCCTTGTTGCCGATACCGTATTCAAGATGGAAGCAGTAGTTTATACTAGCAAGAATGTCTTCTTTTGTAATGTGCTTGGGAATAAGATCTGCAATGTTGTTTTTGATTGCATCGCCGAGTTCTTCCGGTCTGGAAGCATATTCCGCAAGGATTGTCTGGAGCACGGGGAAGTAAACGAGTTCGTTAATGCCAAGCTCTTCCTTGTCACAATCCACCCATTCGGAAATATCAACCATCATGTTGGATAAAACTTTTACGTTTCTCTCTTCTGTCTGAATCATTACAGAAGGAATGGCTGCGTTCTGAATCTTTGTTGCAGTCTCTTTGTCGATAACTTCACCTGCTTTTGCAAGTACGTCCCCTGTAAACTCGCTTACAACATCCTCAGCAAGCACGTGGCCTACGATTCTCTTGTTGAAGTTGAGTTTCTTATTATATGTATAACGTCCAACCTTTGCGAGGTCGTAACGTCTGGGATCAAAGAACATGGAGTTCATGAAGTTCTCAGCGTTCTCCACACTGAAAGGCTCGCCGGGGCGAAGTCTTGCGTAGAGTTCTCTAAGACCTTCCTGGTATGTCTTTGAAGGATCCTTGGCAATTGTAGCCATGATCTTGGGATCATCACCGAATACGGAAATGATTTCTTCGTCACTGCCGAGACCGAGCGCACGAATAAAAGCCGTGATGGGCATTTTCTTGTTTCTGTCTACGTGAACAGACGCAATATCGTTAGAGTCTGTCTCGTACTCAAGCCATGCACCACGGTTGGGAATAACTGTAGAAGCGAATAACTTCTTTCCTAATTTATCATGTGTATAATCATAGTAGATGCCGGGTGAACGAACGAGCTGGCTGACAATAACACGTTCCGCACCGTTAATAACGAACGTACCTGTCTCTGTCATAAGAGGGAAATTTCCCATAAAAATGTCAGATTCCTTAATTTCAAACTGACCTGTCTTGTTGCCGTTCTTGTCTTTCTCCGGAACATACAAACGAGCTTTGACTCTTAAGGGTGCTTCATAGGTAAGGTCTCTTTCCTTGCACTCTTCGATGGTATGCTTTGCTTCATCCTCAGCAAGTGTGAAATCAACAAAGTCAAGTCTCATGTCGCCGCCAAAGTTTGTGATCGGACAAATATCGTCAAAAGCTTCCTTTAAACCTTCTTTAAGGAACCATTCGTACGACTTCTTCTGCACTTCAATCAGGTTGGGTATTTCGAGCACTTCTTCCTGTCTTGAATAGCTGATCCGCAAACTGTTACCGTTGTAAACCGGACGAATTCTTTTCTTTTCCATTGACATTCTGCTCCATTCTTTTGATAATCACTAACCGGAAAAGTGGACAAATCTGCCTTATTTTACCTGATTTTAGGGTAATTAAAACACAAATGGGCCACATCTCCCACATTAGCGCATTTTCCATCATAGCAAAAAAACGACCGGAAGTCAAACATTTTTTCCGGTCGTTTTGAATATTTTTTTATAAAGTCTGGATTACTTTAATGTAACCTTAGCGCCAACTTCTTCAAGTTTCTTCTTGATGTCCTCAGCTTCTTCCTTGGAAGCAGCTTCCTTGACCATCTTGGGAGCGCTGTCAACGAGGTCCTTAGCTTCCTTAAGTCCTAAGCCTGTAGCTTCACGAACTACTTTGATAACCTTAACCTTTTCAGCACCAACTTCTGTAAGTTCTACATCGAACTCAGTCTTCTCTTCTGCTGCTGCACCTGCATCTGCTGCACCTGCTGCTGCAACTACTACGCCTGCTGCTGCGGAAACACCGAATTCCTCTTCACAAGCCTTTACCAAATCATTTAATTCAAGTACGCTGAGTTCTTTGATAGCAGCGATAAATTCTTCTGTTGTTAACTTAGCCATTTTAATATCCTCCATAATAATTATTTAAAACTATAGTTATTAAGCACCCTGCTGCTGCTCTGCGATCTGATTGAGCACGCGAGCAATATTGGAAATGGGTGACTTCATGCTGCCGAGCAATTTTGCGAGCAATTCCTCTCTTGAAGGTACGCTTGCTACCTGTGCAATACCCTTGGCATCATACATTGTTCCTTCTACAACGCCTGCCTTAACCTCAAGCTTGGGAGCCTCTTTTGCGAATTTGCAGATTGCTCTTGCAGGTGCTGTTGCATCTTCTGTGGAAATAGCGATTGCCGTAGGTCCTTCAAGATAAGGAGCAAGGCTTTCGAACTCAGTTCCCTTGATTGCGAAGTTAATCATTGTGTTCTTGTAAACTTTGTAAGTTACATTGTTCTCACGAAGAGACTTACGAAGTCTTGTATCCTGCTCAACGGTAAGTCCGCGGTAGTCAACAACAACAACTGACTTTGCATCTTTGATGCTTGATTGAATTTCTTCGATAATCGGTTTCTTTAATTCAACCTTTGCCATTCTTTTTTTCCTCCTTCTTTAATTGTATTGCCGAAAGAGTTTATTGAATAAAAAAACTCCCGCAAAGACAGCGAGAGATAAAAGATTCCATTCAAAACTTTTCTCCTCGGTAGGCGCACAGCTTACGTCTTTCGACACCTACTGTCTTCGGCATGGTCAACGCGACCTTTTCTAATTTAACATTATGAATGAGGTTTGTCAATAATTTTTTTACACCTCATCCGGCACTTCGTGCCACCTTCTCCTCAAGGAGAAGGCTTATTTCTTTTTTCGAATACAAAGGGCACTTCGTTTGAAGCGCCCGTGCGTATCTTATAAATACTTAAGTGTGCTGACCTTTACTCCGGGGCCCATTGTGCTTGTAAGAGTAATGCTCTTTAAGTAAGTACCCTTGAGTGATGAAGGTTTAGCTTTAACGATAGCATCCATGATTGCCTTAAGGTTATCGGCAAGCTGCTCTTCTGTGAAAGAAGCCTTTCCGATAGGGCAGTGTACAATGTTGGACTTGTCGAGTCTGTACTCGATTTTACCGGCTTTGATATCGTTAACTGCTTTTGTTACATCCATTGTAACCGTACCTGCTTTAGGGTTGGGCATGAGACCTTTAGGTCCTAAAACCTTACCGAGTCTACCAACAACACCCATCATGTCAGGTGTAGCAACTACTACGTCGAAATCAAGCCATCCCTCATTCTGAATCTTGGGAATGAGTTCGTCGCCGCCTACATAATCAGCGCCTGCCGCTTCAGCTTCAGCAACCTTGTCGCCCTTTGCGAAAACAAGTACTCTTACTGTCTTACCTGTTCCGTGAGGAAGAACAACTGCGCCACGGATCTGCTCTTCAGCATGACGTCCGTCACAACCTGTTCTGATATGAAGTTCAACTGTTTCGTCGAATTTTGCTACTGCTGTTTTCTTTACAAGTGCAACTGCTTCAGCGGGATCGTATAATGTTGCTCTGTCAACCTGCTTAGCAGCTTCGTTATATTTCTTTCCGTGTTTCATTAAATTTACCTCCTTGTGGTTAAATGCAATAAATGCTCCCACTTAATCAAAATTAATCTTCTACTACAATACCCATTGAACGAGCTGTACCTGCGATCATGCTCATAGCAGCTTCGATGCTTGCGGCATTAAGGTCGGGCATCTTAAGCTCTGCGATTTCTCTGATCTTGTCTTTTGAAATAGTAGCAACCTTATCCTTGTTGGGCTTGGCGGATGCACTCTTCAAATTGCAAGCTTTCTTCAATAATACTGCAGCGGGAGGAGTCTTTGTAACAAAACTGAAACTCTTGTCTGCGTAAACTGTGATAACAACGGGAATGATAACATCACCCTTGTCAGCTGTCTTTGCGTTGAACTGCTTTGTGAATTCAACGATGTTAACACCATGCTGGCCTAAAGCGGGACCAACAGGGGGTGCCGGTGTTGCTTTGCCGGCAGGAATCTGTAACTTGATATAACCTGAAACTTTCTTTGCCATTTTGGCTACCTCCTAATAAAATGTGGTTCGGCGCCGCAACCTATTTTGCGGCTCCCACTGTTCAAGAACATCTATAAAATATAGGAAATCCTATGAACAACCTTGGTTGCTGTGCATTACATCTTTTTGATGTCTGCGAAACTGATTTCAACAGGTGTCTCACGTCCAAAAAGCTCAACATTGATTGTAACAACCTGCTTGTTTTCGTCAACCCTTTTAACCACGCCGACTGTTCCGACCCAGACACCGGCAATAACATTAACCGTATCTCCTTCGGCAACATCAACATGAATTCTTTCGGGTCCTTCGAAGCTAAGTGCCTTCATTTCATCCTCTGTAAGAGGAACAGGCTTGCTTCCGGGTCCTACGAATCCCGTAACACCTCTGGTATTTCTTACAACATACCATGCGGAGTTGTCATCCGCATCCATATGAATAAGTACATAACCGGGGAACATCTTCTTTTCGGATGTCTTTCTCACACCGTTCTTAACTTCGGAAACTTCCTGCATGGGAACCTTCACCTCAAGAATGGTCTCTCTGAGTTCGGGTCTGTTTTCGATAGCTTTCTCAATGTTGGTCTTTACCTTATTCTCGTATCCCGAGTAAGTATGAACAACATACCATCCCATACCCTTGCCGGACTTATTGTCGCTCTGCCCGATATCGTACTCTTCTTCGATAAATCCTTCCATTTAAACCTCCGTGCCCGCCTTCATTAATATAACGAAAGCCGGTTTTGCAATCTTTACAGACCTGTAAGGAAATTAATTCCGTACTGTACACCTAAATCGATAAAAGCAATCAAAACAGCCACGATAACCGTGATAACGGTAACGACAACCGTCTGCTTTACAACATCGTTTCTGGTAGGCCATGTAATCTTTTTAAATTCAGATCTTATACCCTTAAAGAAGTTTCTTTTGGGTTTATTCTGCTTTTCTTCTGCCATAGTGTATCCCTTTCCGGATTAAGCCGAATACCCGAATTACTTTGTCTCTTTATGTAAAGTATGAGTCTTGCAGAATCTGCAGTACTTCTTTGTTTCCATTCTGTCGGGATGAGTCTTTTTATCCTTTGTTGTGTTATAGTTTCTCTGCTTGCATTCTGTACATGCCAATGTGATTCTTGTACGCATTATTTATTACCTCCGTAACCGTATGTTAACAGTAATTTCATACTTAGACTGATTTTAGAGTGCATAAAAAAAAGACCTAAAAAACAATCTTGCTTAAGTAGAATATCATATCGAATCTGCGCAGTCAACATTTTTTTATAAAGGTCTTTTTGTTTTATCCTTATCGGTTTTATTTATCGGGAGCCTGTTCCCAGATTTTTACCACCACCTTGTCCCCGATCATCTGAATCGAACCCTTGTTGGGCCAGATGGGCATTTCGGCATATTCCTCGCTTTGAACGGCATCAAGATATTCCTGGTTGGTAAAGTATTCGGCGTTAACTCCCATATAATCCATGAAGAAATGATATCTGCAGGAAATCATTCCGTATATATTGCCCCAGAAAATCAGTCCACCCTCCTGCTCGGCATACATGAATATCTGCGGGTATCTGTCTTTTACGGGAGTATACGAGAAAGCTCCTCCGAGGACTATCGGCGTCTTGTCAGGCTCGTATTCTTCTATTTCATATATTTCTTCAAGCATCAAAAGAGCCTGCTTCTCGGCATAATCATATGAATACTTGTACATAAAAGTCGTACAGTTGGCCGCAACCACGTTTCCGAAAAGAACAAGCGCAATCATGATTACCGATACATACGCCAAAATATTATTGAAGATTTTCTTTCCTATATAATTATGGAAGAAAAGAAGAATCGCAAAAATCAAAACGTACTGATATTTCATCAGCGCCCTTACTCCGCCTGTGGGAATAAGCACGAGTATTAAGTTCATGGCAAGCGGCAATAAAAAGAGCGCGCCTATTATCGTAAAAGCATGAGCAATCTTTTTGTTTTTAAACTTAAGAACGATAATTATTACGGCAAGTGCGGCAATCACCAAAAAGATAACTGTATAAACCATATCCCTTGCAAGCACGTCATCATCAAAATAGGAAAAGAACCAAACATAGGCGTATTTAAGAGAAAAGCCTATATTCTGTTTAATGCTCTCAAAAGAGAATTCGCTTACCCTGTGCTCCGTGCCCGTATGATAAATTTTCATCATAAGTCTTGAGAAGGGTATGTCGATTACCGCGCCAAGCAATCCGGCGAGTGCGCTTAAGCCGAAGTTGGCAAAGCATATTCCGATTTTTTCTTCGGATACGGCATCATATAAAAGCATAACCACGGCAAGTGCCGCAGCAGCTCCGACGTAGGACTGGTACGAACCCATCATCATAAGGAAGAAAAGAACGGATATTATAAAAGGAAGAACTTTTCTTTTTCTCGCAAGCATTATTCCGATGGTAACCGCCAAAAACGAAAACGAATATGCAAGCGCCATGTAAAGATAAGCAAACTGATGGGATATAACGGGAAAACTTACCATTGCCGCAGTAAGAAGACATACGTAAAGCGGCTTGTCGATTTTCATCATGTGGCAGATTAAAAGCGCCGACAATCCGATCATCGCACAGTAAAGCGTCACGGTAAGTGCGGGGATAACCACGTTTTTGCCGGCAATCGTATTAAGATAACGAATCATCCATCTTGCCTGGGATGTGGCATAGTCCGCATTTCTGTAATATCTTAATCCTTCGCATAAAAGATCCGGACAGCCGAGTCCGTAGATCATCTCATAAAAATAACAGACGAAAGTCATTACAATGGTGGTAATGATTCCGGTAATCGTTAATTTCTTATATTCTCCCATGCTCTCTTTCAAAAAATCACCGAGTGCTTCATCGGGGCTCTTTTTTATAAAGGAAGCAAGTTTTGAAAAGATATTTGTTTTGTTGTCGTTTTTCTCTTCTTTAGCCATTTTTTTCTTTCACTTTTTTGTTATGGTTACATAATATTTGCTCAAACACATAAAATTATAATTTGTTTGCCTGTTTTTGACAAGAAATCGCAAAAAAATGTTGTATATTTATGTGAACTATGGTACTATGTATTTGTAATAATAGCATAAGTCTATGCTCGTGCCGGGGTAACGGATACCCAATCAGTATCAAACGGCAATCGATTTCAAGGAAGAAAGGAGGGAGCAGGATGGCTTATTCAATGGCTTTAAACAACATCTATAACAACTATCTGTCTACGTATGCGCCTAAAGCTAGCGGTCGTTATGACGCGCACAAGAAAAGCGAACTCAAAGGCGTATATAATTCCATTGTGAAGATAAATAAAGAATCTCCCCTTTCGATTATCGATTCGAGCATCGATACTCAGTCTTATGCCGTTAACATGAAAGAAAATGCCAGGGAGTTAAGAAACACCATCGCTTCGCTCGGCGGTTTGGATGAAGAAGATCTTCTTAATAAGAAGACTGCCTTCTCTTCGTCAGTCGATACGGCGGATGTTAAATATATAGGAGACAGCTACGACGATGACACTTCGGAATTTAAGCTCTTCGTCGAGAAGCTGGCCACAAGTCAGATTAATACCGGTACTCCTCTTCGCGATGAGCCCGTATCCCTGTCTCCCGGAACCTATTCGTTCGATGTTGCGATAAACAACATGAGCTACGAATTCCAGTTCAATATTAATGAAGGAGAAACCAATCTCCAGCTTCAGGAAAAGCTTTCAAAGCTTATTAACAACTCCAATGTGGGTCTTAAATCCTCCATAGAGAACACTCCTGAAGGCAATGTATTCAAGCTTGAGACCACACTTACCGGTATAGATGACGACAAGCAGCTGCTCTTCACCATAACGGACGATCAGACTTCGAAATCTTCCGGCGCGGTTGAATATCTGGGACTCGATAAAGTCACTCAGCTTCCGGATAATGCGAAATTCTACTTAAACGATGAACCTCATGTTTCATATACAAATCACTTCACGGTAGCCAAGACCTTCGAGATTACACTCAACAAGGCTCAGGAAATTGATGAAGAACCGATAACCATCGGACTTAAGCCCGATACGGATTCGATGAGTGAAAACGTATCGAAATTCGCAATGGGATATAACCAGTTCATCCAGAGCACATCGCAGTTCCTTGCATCGCAGCCAAAGACAAGTTATCTCTTAAATGAGATGACGAGAATCTCAAATGTATACGGCAAGGATTTAAGCAATATAGGAATTTCTTTTGATGAAAAAGGATACATGAAAGTCGATGACAACATATTATCCGAAAACATCAACAGCACAAGCGCTCTCGAATCGTTCGCAGGGGTCAGAAAGTTTACCAACTCGGTACTTTCTCAGGCCAACCAGGTATCATTAAATCCGATGAACTACGTGCAAAAGACGATAGTGGCTTACAAGAATCCCGGAAAGGAATTTGTAACACCGTATATTACAAGCCAGTATTCGGGCATGATGTTTAACAGCTACTGCTAAAGATTAAAACACAGTAAAAAAGGTGATTGGAAATCCAATCACCTTTTAAAATTTCTCTTTATTCGCTTTTTGGTTCAATGCCTTCTCCGAGTCCTTCCTCGATTATCCTCGAGATATTGGCCATTGCTTCCTCTTCGTCATCTCCCTCTACAACAAGTTCGATTGACTCTCCCTGTTTAACACAGGCCGCAAGGACACTTAAGACGCTCTTGGCATTTGTGTTGTTGTTTCTGTAATTAAACGTAATTCTGGATTTGTACTTTACAGCTTCCTTACAAAGATTTCCCGCCGGTCTTAAATGAAGACCCGTAGGATTATTGATAACTACAGTCCTAGTAAGCATACGTTTTCCCCCCGGTTTTCGTACCCTCTTTGTTTGATATAATATTTTACCACTTTTCGGGGTAAAACTCAAGTTTCACTCTCTGTTATTCTGATTCGAAGTTTAAGCTTGTCATCAGTTCTTAACCCGTTCGGAAGAGTAACCTTTAACGGTACCGTAAATACTCCGGGACTCATACTCTTAAAGTTGTTGTCCTTAAGATACTGATCGAAGTCAGCTTCAACTTTTATATCAGTGGAACTAATGGTTTCTATATCCCTGGCAAGGCCGTAAACGGTAACTTCAATCTTGTTGTCGGCCGCGCTTTCATACCCGTTTAAGATTTCCGCCACAAGTCCTTCGGGAAGGTTATCTACTCCCACTTTCGAAAGATAAATATTGAAATCTTTGCTTAATTCCTTTTCAATTTCTACCGAAACGGTAACATTGCCGCTGAAGGATTTGCTTGCGGCTTCAACTCCATTGGGAAGATAATTAAATATATTGACTGTTGTGACATAATCGGAGTTCTGATCCGAAATATTCACAGCGGATGAATATATGGTCACGCTGTTTATATTGTCAAGCACTGCCTTGGGGCCTGCGATATATACTTCCGCGGGATCGATATCAATCTTTCCCGTCATCTTATAGCCTTCTTCGGGATCTCCCAAAGGATTGCAGTTAACGGGAATCTTCTTGGTATAAAGGATTTCCTGATTTACATTGATATTGTCAATGTTAAGCTTGAGTCTGGAAGAATCAACTCTGTCTCCAACGGCGTCATAAAGAATGACGGGAACGGATGCCGATACATTATTGGTAGCGCCTTCGACATCAATCTGAACCTTGGCTGACTGAACCTTATCGATAACGGACTTGGGTCCCGTAATCTTGATACGGTTTAAGTTGACGGAGAAATCACCAGTTATATAATCATCTGCCGGTATGCCGATGGTCTCAACCTGAATGACTTTTTGAAGTTCAACAAGTTCTTCGATGTTGAATTCGGCGAATTCATCGTCACATTTCATGTTATCGATATCGCCCGAATATTTGTTGGATGCAACTTTAAGCACAACCGTATTTTCTTTGGTGAGTTCTTTTAAATCGGCTATAACGCTGATATTGTCTTTTGATAAATCCTCGATAACGGATCTTCTTCCTGTTACCGTTACATCAACTGTATCTTTGCCGTCTTTGAATTCGCATACAAGCTTCCGATCGGTTAATGAAAGCTCGTTTGCAAGAGTAATAGGAACATCATTGAACTGTACTGTCTTTACGGGGTCGTCAATGTTAACGACTATCACCCAGATGATAATCGAAAAGAGAACGGCGAGGACTTTGAGATTAAGATTGTGAGTCAGTTTTTGCTTCATCTTTCTTGCCCTCCCCTTTATTTTTGCCGAGTCTCTTCGGCTTGCCTTCTTTCTTATCCTGAATTCTCTCAAGTTTTCTTCTTAAGTCGATAACATCAAGGCATCTGAAAAGTTCACCGTTTTGTGCAACGCTGACTTTACCTGTTTCTTCCGAAACAATAATAACCAATGCATCCGTAACTTCGGATATGCCCACACCGGCACGGTGTCTTGTACCAAGATCCTTGCTTAAAGATCTGTTATCCGAAAGAGGAAGGTAACATGTAGCGGACTGAACTCTGTCCCCACGAATTATTACCGCACCGTCATGCAAAGGTGTGTTGTGTTCGAATATATTAACAAGAAGCTGACTGGTAACGATACCGTCAACGGTAATTCCGGTTCTTTCGTATTCTTCAAGAGGAGATTCCGCCTGAATTACAATAAGAGCACCTGTTTTGGCACGTCCCATTTCAAAGCATGCGCTTATAATCTCATTTAAAGTTTTATCGGAAAATCTTCCTTCATTCTGCTTGTCGCCGAGCAGAACAAGTGTTGTCAAAAGATTGTTTTTGCCAAGGTCTTCAATAAGTCTTCTGATTTCGGGCTGTAATGCAACAATGATTGCCACGGCACCCAGAGTAAAGAGCGACTTGCCGATCCAGATAATGGTCGTCATGTCGAGTATCTCTGCAACAGCCATGAATACAAGAATAACGGCAAGGCCCTTAACAACGGCCCATGCTCTAGTATTCTTCATCCATTTCATTGCCTGATACAATAAAAAGGCAAGGATAATCATTTCGAGAATATCCAAAATGCCGACTCTGGGAAGTCTGAATGCGGCCAAATATGAACTTATAAAATCAAAAGTTCTCGAAAACATTCCTTAAATCCTTTTATTCCTTATCGTTTCTTGTAAGTCTTTCTTCCAGTTTTCTTCTCTGATATGCCATTCTTCTGCTCATACCGAGATCGGAATCTTCTTCCTGCACGACTTCCGTAGCGGGAGCCTGTTCTTCTGCTGTCTGACGAAGTCTTTCTTCTCTTCTTCTGGCAGCCTCTCTTCTTCTTTGGATTTCAGCCTGTCTTGCTTCGTAAGCGGCTCTTTCTTTGGAGAATTCCTTGTCGATATCCATTTCCTGAACTCTGGATGAAGGTCTTCTTCTCGGAGCCTCCTGCTTTGGAGCCTCCGGGGCGTTCTTTTCTTTTTGAACCGAAGCAGCCGGCTTCTTAGGTTGAGCTTCCGCTTCTTTTTCTGCCGCTTTTTTCTTAAGCGAAATCCTTGAAGATGCATCGGAAGCATCTTTGTTGTCTTTTATATTGCCTGCGGTAATCTTGGGAACCGCTTTGACGTAGTAATAATAATCATCGTCTTCAAACTGAACCTTTTCCGTTCGCGAATAGTCGACGTCGAAAACAAGGAACTGTATGACTTTTACTACACCGCATGCAAGAATGGTACCAAGGATAAGTCCGACTACCGAAATGTCGGTTTTATACATGATATCTCCGACAAGAATCGTAAGGATTCCGGTAAGCGCGCCGGTTACCATGGCGATTGTCCATGCGTAATTAATTGACATTCTTCTTATCATGTAAACGACTAAAACGATAAGTGCGAAAGCCGCTGCGCAGACAAGCATCTCTTTGTATTTGATAATGCCTTCAAGCAATGCACGAAGCTTCGTAAGAAGATCTTCTTCTCCGCTTTCCTCAAAAGCTTTCTTTGCGCCAACCATGTATTTGAGCACATAGAAAACAATGGTTCCGCATGCTACGGACACTGCGCTTCCGGCCGATCCGACAAGTCCGAACGACATCGGGATGACGTAGGGTATCTTAAGCAAAAAGCAAATCGGTGTAAGTATTACCGCAAATGTGTCTTTGGGCGAAAATCTGAAAAAGAGAAGGAACATAATCAGATATACAACCGCCAGTACTATTGCAAATTCTATCGATATCGCATAAGCATGAGCGAGTGTCAAAAGCGCGGCGATAATAACAATCATGCTCATCGGCATGAACGAACAGAAAAGTCCCAAAATCAAAGCAATCGGGAATTTAGCAATGTTCTTCATGAATCCGAATTTTGAGTTGATTGTACAGAATACAATCATTGCCATTATAAATTTTCCTGTGGGAATCAGATAAGCTTCAAATTTGTTTATGATGGTCACAACCTGAAGTCTGATTTCTCTTAGCTTAGTCATCATCGTCCTCTTCCTCAAAGTCTTCCTTCTTGCCGTAATGAGACAAAAGTTTCTTCAGATTTCTGGAGAAAATTCTTTTATATTTGACTGCCTTGTTATATTTCACAAAGAAAACCACAGCCACAATTGAGACATACACAACAACAAAACCGATATAATACAATATCAGTTTTCTTGCTTCTTCCAATAAATCTATTCTGTAAAAATCCGCCAAAAGTGTCTCGGAGTTGCAAACGACATAAAGGCCGATTACTGTTAGAAACACCAATGTGGCGCTGATTATGGCGCCGAGAATCTTAAGCCCTATATAATCCGAACGGAAATATCTGGCAACGGGTTCGTTCTTTTTGCCTTCCGTCTTCTCATATATGGCTATTCTTGTCATAAGACGAATTTTCTTTTTTCTCTCGTCGTTAATCATAAGCTTACACTAGCCGAGGAACCTCATCTTGTTATCGTGTCCGGTTCGACGCGGTGAACTTTCTTCCTTTTCCTCAAGCGGCTTTCTCGTAGCGGACATAAGTCCTCTTGCGAGCTCATTCTTACACTTGTCACAGTATTTTCCGCTCTTGATCATGGTTCCGCAACCTTCACAGTCAATTCCGACCGGCGACTCATCTCCGAAGAAGAGTCTTTCCTCCCTTATCCACTGTTTGAGCATCTTCTCGGTAACATCGCAGGCTTCGCAGATTTCGGCAAAACCGGCTTTCTTGTTATCTCTGATATAATCTCTTACAAGATCGAATTTCTTTTCTATTTCATCCTTACATACCGGACAGATCATCTGACCGGCAACGTAGTTAAAAACTTTTCCGCATCTTTTGCAATTTCTTAAATCCATATGTTCACCCCCGTTATTTCAGGCTTTTGCACATAGTTTCATGCCCGATTGCCACGGTCACGAAATAAACTTTTTCGACGCCGCCGTCAAGAAGAGTCCTTGCCGCTTCATCGATTGTGCTGCCCGTGGTATAGACATCGTCCACTAAAATAACATTATATAATTTTACACCATTTTGAGGCATATGAAAAGCCCCAACGAGATTCTTTTGCCTGTCTGTATCGTCAAGTTTTTTCTGCTCTTTCGTCTTAATCTTTCTTTCCAAAACATCATCCAAAATGGGGATTTCCAGCCTCTTTGAAATCTCATCCGCAATAAGCTTTGACTGGTTGTATCCTCTTTTTTTGAATTTCGATATGTGAAGAGGTATAGGAACAAGCGCATCGGCGTTGAAATCCTTAATCTCGGACCCTAGAAAATGCACTATCCTGTCCGCATAAAAAGAAGCAAATTCCGGTCTTGAAGCATTCTTGAAATTATTGATTGAATCCTTTACGCTGTCATACTCATAAAGAGCGATTCCTCTCGCATAATGCTTTTTATGCTTTTCGCAATCCCTGCAATACATTATTTCGTCCGAATCAAGATGCTTTGAACACTTCAAGCACCTTGGCTCTCTGACACGCCTCGGTATATTGATGCATTCATCGCATATAAGCCTCTCGCCTGTTATAATCCCGTCGCATATCGGACATCTTTTCGGAAAGATCAGATTAATCAAATTTCGCCTGCCTCTTTAAGTCTCTCTCTAAAGTCTGTGTACCTTCTTCTCTCGAGGTCGTTTTGAACCATCTCTTTTATCTTCTCTTCGTCTCCGAGTATCATTACGCAGCGGGTTGCTCTCGTGATTGCCGTGTAAAAAAGGTTTCTCGACAAAAGCTGCCTGGGTGTATCAAGTATCGGAATGACAATCGCGGGATATTCGCTTCCCTGAGATTTGTGAATAGTTATCGCGTAAGCAAGTTCGAGTTCGTCCATCTCATCTCTTGTATAGACCGCTTCTTTTGCCTCGTCAAAAAGAACCGTTATGCTCTTTTCAAATTCATTGATCTTTATGACCCTTCCGATGTCTCCGTTATACACGCCGTTGCCTCTCTCGACTATAATGTCGTTTCGGCCTCTCGATACCCATTCGATATCGTAATTGTTTTTCGTCTGCATGACTTTGTCGCCCAAACGAAAGATATTTTCGCCTCTTAAAATCTGGCTTTTTCTTTCGTCCTCGGGATTAAGGTACTTCTGCATTATTCTGTTTAACGATTCCACGCCAAGCTCGCCTTTTCTTGAAGGGCAGAGGACCTGAATCTCCGAAACTTCCGTCTCGAATTTGGCGGGAATCCTGTTCTTGACAAGTTCGATTATGTCTCGCATAATCGCTTTTCTGTCATCGCGTTTAAGGAAAAAGAAATCGTTGCTCTCCGCATTTTTGTCAAGCGGAGGGCAGATGCCTTTATTTACGCTGTGTGCATTGACTATGATTCTGCTGTTTTCGCTCTGTCGGTGAATCTTTTCAAGCGCCTTGCACTTAAAATATCCGCACGATAAAAGATCTCTGAATATATTTCCGGGACCGACGCTCGGAAGCTGATTCATGTCTCCGACGAGAATGATTCTTGCACCGATCGGAACGGCCTTTAAAAATGCCGCAAAAAGGAATACATCCACCATCGACATCTCATCAATGATATAAACATCCGCTTCGAGAAGATTGTTTTCGTTTTTTAAAAATCTTGTCTTCTCGGAATCGTCAATCACCGCCTGCGCTTCAAGAAGTCTGTGAAGCGTCTTTGCTTCAAATCCCGTGGCTTCGCTCATTCGCTTTGCCGCTCTTCCTGTAGGCGCTGCCAAAACTACATCTTTTTTCTCATCATAAAAATATTCAATGAGGGCTTTTATTATCGTGGTTTTTCCGGTACCGGGTCCGCCTGTTAAAAGGAAAATACCGTTGCTTATGCCGTCCTCTATCGCTTCTTTTTGCGAATCGTCAAGTTCGAACGAGTAACTGTCTATTATTCGGGAAATCTTTATATCCCTGATTTCCTTTTCTTCTTCGCTCTCCTTTTTTTCAAAGAAAGCATCTTTTAATTTGAAAAGTTTGCCCGCGCTGAAAGCCTCGTCTTTATATACGTATTTCAAAAAGATTTTGTCGGGATTTTTTACCGTCACCTTATTCGAAAGAGCAAGGTTCATTATGCCTTCTTCCACCAGATCCTCGCTCACATGAAGCATTTCTCCCGCTCTTTGTTTTAGAAGGTCCTTGGGAAGATAGGTATGACCTTCCTCAAGTGCGGTATAAAGAGCATATTGTATTCCGGCTTCGATTCTTTCGGGGAAATCGTCTTTTATTCCGACTCTGCCTGCAATCTCATCGACCGTTTTAAAGCCTACACCTGTAATGTCTTCCGCGATTTTGTAAGGATGTTCCCTGACGATCTGATACATTTTTTCATCATATCGTTCGTAGATTTTTGCCGCCAGAGAATTGGAAATATTGTATTCCTGAAGGAAAATCATGGCATTTCGCATGCTCTTTTTCATCGAATATTCGACCGCGATGTTTCTGGCCATGTTTTCGCTGATACCCTTAACTTCGGCAAGTCTTTCGGGCTCGTTTTCGAGAATGTCCAAAGTCTTCTCTCCAAAGGTCGTAAAAATACGGACCGCAAGTTTGGGGCCGACTCCCCTTAGTGCTCCCGAAGCCAAATATTTAATTACAGCATCTGTATTGGTGGGCTGAACTGCCCTGTAAGAGGTCATTTTTATCTGATTGCCGTATACGGGGTGAATTACCTCATTGCCCGTCACTTCAATATAATCGCCTTCGGAAATGCCGAAAACATTGCCTGTTACGGCAATGCTTCCTTCTTTGATATCCGAGGTATTTAAGATAAAAATTCCAAAATGATTTGCATCATTGACATATTTAAAAGAATCGACAGAACCTTTTATAACCATTTACTGCTCGTAATTTCTCCTCATCTGTTCGTACAGGCTCTGTGCAAGACCGACGCCGTTTCCTTCATTTGCCGTATCCTTGGCAATCTGAGAAACCGTCATGTCTTTAAAATAATCAACCAGCGCCGAAGTCTTTTCGCCCTCATGCTTCGGAACCGTTTTTAACATTTCTTTGTATACCTGCTCGGTAAAGTATGCTTCGAATTCCTTGCAGACTTCCATGAGTTCATCATCCGTGGCATTTGAGGAATTATTCAGTTTTGCTTTGAGATTGTCACCCGATGCGTTCGATGCAGCCTGGCTCATCTGATCCGTATAAAGTGAACCGATACCCGATAAATCCATACCCTACCTCACTGCTTTACATTATCTTCTTAACTGGTTTGCCTGACCCATCATTTCGTCAGTTGCCTGAATGGCTTTGGAGTTAAGTTCGTAAGCTCTTTGTGCAACGATCATGTTAACCATTTCATCAACAACCTGAACGTTGGAGCCTTCCAAATAACCCTGTCTTAAATCACTCTTGGTAAGTCCCTGAGTGGTATTCTCATTCATTGCAGGTCCGCTGGCTGCCGTTACCGAATAACTCGAATCGCCGATTTTTTCAAGACCTGAAGGATTGTTGAACTGCCAGAGTCCGATGGTAATTCCCAAAGATTTGGGATTGTTGGTCTCATCGGGATAGCAAAGTTCGCCGTCACCTGAAATAGTAAGTTTGCTTGATAAAATATTGCTTCCAAGCTCAATTGCTTTTCCGTTTGTATCAAGTACAAGATTTCCGTCGCTTGTGGAAAGGGCAAGACCCTGTCCGTATGTTGCAAGATGGAAATCACCGTTTCTTGTATAATATGTATTGCCGTCCTGGCCTCTGATTCCAAAAAATCCATCGCCGCTTACGGCAAATGCGAGGTCGTTGGTGGAATCATAAAAGTTACCCTGTGTAAATCTTGAAGTAACCGATGAGTTTCTTACACCCAAGCCTACCTGTGCACCCACGGGCTTTGTATCACCGTTGCCGGATGTGGTCTTTGCCTGAATGTCCTGATAAAGGAGCGATTTGAATTCAGCCACTTCCGTTTTGTAACCTGTGGTATTGACATTAGCCAAGTTGTTTGCAATTGTATCTACGTTATTCTGCTGTGCAATCATTCCTGTTGCAGCAGTCCATAATGATCTGACCATTTCCTACCTCCCGAATCCTTATAACTTGCCGAGTCTGTTAACGGCTATTTCAAGTGATGTGTCATATGTCTGAATTATCTTCTGATTGGCTTCGTACTGTCTCGTGATGGAAATAAGATTTACCATTTCCTCTACGGTCTGTACATTGCTCTGTTCAAGATATCCGCTTACAACCTGGCAGTCGGGCTCGATAATCTGTGCGCCCTCAACCGGTGTAAAGAAGTTTTCTCCGTATCTTTCAAGATAATTGTAATCTTCAAAATCCGATACCCTTATCTGACCTACAACCTGGTTGTTCTGCATGATTCTTCCGGATCTGTCGATGGAAGCCTCAAGGTTCGGATTAATCTGTATATGACCTGCTGTGCCGTTGGCCGACTGCCCTAAAACAAAATCTCCGTCTTTTGTTACAAGATAACCTTCTTTGGTAAGTGAGAAATTTCCGTCTCTTGTGTATACCGTGGATGTATTTCCCGCTTTATCGGTAAATTCTATGTTGAAGAATCCGCTTCCCGAGATTGCAACATCAAATGTATTGCCCGTCTCTCTGAATGCGCCCTGGGAATAATCCACGTAGTTCTCGCCGATCTTAACACCCGGTGTGCCGATACCGATATTGACATTGTTCCATAATCCACCGCCTTCCATATCCTTGATTCTGTAGGCCAAAACATTGTCAAATCCCTGTGATGTCGAACCTTCTTTCTTGAAGCCAACCGTAGCGGAGTTTGCAAGATTGTTGGTTAAAACATCCATTCTGTTTTGCTCATTGAGCATTCCGGTATAAGCTGTGTAAAGACCTTTAAGCATAATTTACTCCTGTTTAAACCTCGTAATATTTCGTATCAAGATATTCCACATACTTTCCGGTGCCGATGGCAACGCAGGTAAGAGGTTCGTTGGCGGTGTTGGTTTCGATGCCTGTCTTGATTTCGATTAAATCTTCAAGACCTCTTAACATCGATCCGCCTCCCGTAAGAACGATACCACGTTCTGCTATATCGGCTGAGAGTTCGGGCGGTGTCTTCTCCAAAACGGAGTGGATTGCGTCAACAATCTGTGTGGTTGTTTCTTTTAACGCTTCTTCCATTTCCGTTGAAGTAACCTTTACCGTATTGGGAAGTCCGGACAAAACGTTAAGTCCTTTAACTTCCATCGAATCCTCTTCAAGTCTTCTGTAAGCGGAACCTATCTTTATCTTGATATCCTCGGCTGTTCTTTCACCGATGGATAAATTGTGTTTTCTCTTAATGTATCTGGCGATTGCTTCATCAAAATCATCGCCCGCAATCTTGATTGATTCGGAAACAACCGTACCGCCGAGTGAAATAACCGCGATATCCGTTGTACCGCCTCCGATATCAACTATCATGTTGCCGCAGGGCTTACTGATATCGATACCTGCTCCGATAGCTGCTGCGATGGGCTCTTCGATAATCGATACATCTCTTGCACCTGCCTGATAAGTAGCATCGAGAACTGCCTTTCTCTCAACTTCGGTAACTCCGGAAGGTACACAGACCGCTACTCTGGGCTTTCTGAACATTCTCCTGCCGACTGCCTTCTGGATGAAGTATTTCATCATCTTTTCGGTAACTGTATAGTCTGAAATAACTCCGTGACGAAGAGGTCTTATAGCCTGAATGGTACCGGGTGTACGACCGATCATAAGTCTTGCTTCTTCACCGATAGCCCTTATCTTATTTGTATCTTTATCAAAAGCCACAACCGATGGCTCTTTTAAAACAACGCCCTTGTTCTTAACATATACAAGTACGGACGCTGTACCTAAATCAATTCCCAAATCCGAATTCTGCATTTTTCTGTCCTTTCCTTTGCATTATATATGAGCCTAATCTTCATCCCGGTCCTGCCAAAGGATTCAATCAAGCTTCTTTTGCACATAATCATAATAATCGCATAATAATCTAGAATGATTATACTCCAAAGAAGCAAGAAATAAAAGGTAAAAATGCACATAAAAAAGGAGACCTTGTGTTTGAGACCTCCTTGTCTACACTAAATATATCGAAAAAACGGCGGGGATTATTAACCCCTCACCGTAAAATATTTTAAGGCCGGGGCCAACCGCACGATACACCGCGGGCACGCTCCCGCTAAATGGGATCACGTAGCGGCCACTAAACTCGCATTCGCACGATGTGCTCTGCTCGTTAAGTGCCGACGGCTCCCAATTACCCGCTTGTGCATCATACGGTCGTCCCCGGCCGAAGAAGTTATTATTTACTTGGTTTACCGGCAAATATTCTTATACCGGATGGCAAATATGTATTGAAAAAGTTTTTTATTATTTTTGCAATTTGGCTATGCATTTACCTGTGTGAAATCATTTGTTCTTTTTCAACATCTTCGCAATATATTTGCCTGTATATGACTTTTTGTTTTTGGCAACCTCTTCAGGTGTTCCCTGCGCGATTACAGTACCGCCGCCGTCACCTCCTTCGGGGCCTAAGTCTATGATGTAGTCGGCCGTTTTGATGACATCAAGGTTGTGCTCGATGACTATTACGGTATTGCCGGCATCGGTAAGTCTCTGGAGGATATCCACGAGCTTATGAACATCCGCAAAGTGAAGACCCGTCGTCGGTTCGTCGAGTATGTAAATCGTATTGCCTGTCGATGTACGCGAAAGCTCGGTGGCAAGCTTGATTCTTTGTGCTTCGCCGCCCGAAAGCTGAGTCGAGGGCTGGCCGAGTCTTATGTAGGAGAGTCCGACATCGTTTAATGTCTTCATTTTCTTTTTGATGGAAGGAATCGCATCGAAGAATTCAACTGCTTCGGCTACGGTCATTTCAAGGACGTCCGAAATGCTCTTGCCTTTATATTTGACTTCCAGAGTTTCTCTGTTATATTTCTTTCCGCCGCAGACCTCGCAGGGCACGTAAACATCGGGAAGGAAATGCATTTCAATCTTGACGATACCGTCACCCGAACATGCCTCGCATCTTCCGCCTTTTACATTAAATGAGAATCTGCCCTTGGCATATCCCTTGGCTTTCGCATCCTTTGTCTCCGCAAAGAGGTCTCTGATAAGATCGAATACGCCTGTGTATGTCGCGGGATTTGACTTGGGTGTTCTTCCGATCGGCGACTGATCGATGTTGATTACTTTATCAAGTTTTTTGATGCCTTTTATGTTCTTGTGTTTGCCCGGTACGCACTGTGCACGGTTTAAATCCCTTGCAAGACGCTTATATAAAATCTCATTGATAAGCGAACTCTTACCGGATCCCGAAACACCCGTTACGCAGGTGAATACCCCGAGAGGAATATCGACATCTATGTTCTTTAAATTGTTTTCACATGCACCTTCAATGGTGATGAAATCTTTAGGCTTTCTTCTCTCGCTCGGTACAGGTACAAAAAGGTCTCCCTTTAAATACATGCCGGTAATGGAGTCGGGACATTTCATGATATCCTCGGCCGTTCCGCATGCAACGACCTGCCCGCCTTTTTCGCCTGCCTGAGGACCGATATCCACGATGTAATCCGCCTGAAGCATCGTATCTTCGTCATGTTCAACGACTATAAGATTGTTGCCAAGATCTCTTAATTTCTTTAAGGATGCAAGAAGCTTGTCGTTGTCTCTTTGATGAAGACCGATACTCGGTTCATCGAGAATATATGTAACTCCGACAAGTCCGGAGCCAATCTGAGTGGCAAGACGGATTCTTTGAGCTTCGCCTCCTGAAAGTGTGGCGGTAGGACGCGACATCGCAAGGTAACCGAGTCCCACATCGATTAGGAATCCCACTCTCGAACGAATCTCTTTTAAAATCTGATTACCGATTAAGGCAGCATTGCCTTCGAGTGTAAGATTAGTGAAAAACTCATGCATTTCTCCGAGTGCCATCTGAGTTACTTCGTAAATGTTTTTACCGTTTACGGTAACGGCAAGCGAAGTCTTTTTGAGTCTCATGCCGCCGCAGACGCTGCAGGGCGTATCGGACATGTATTTCTCATATTCGAGTCTCGCTTTTTCAAAAGGAGTCTGCTTGTATCTGTCTATCGTATTGCCGAGAATTCCTTCGAACTGAATCGGATATACTCCTTTTCCTCTCGAACTCTCGTAATGAACATTGACGAATTCTCTCGTTCCGTTAATCAGAATATCCTGAATGTCATCGGGAAGATCTTCAAAAGGCGTATCAAGCGAGAATTCAAAATGCTTTGAAAGAGCCTTTAACACTTCATTTGAAAAAGACCCGTCCTTTTTGCTGTTCTTCCATCCGATAACCTGAATCGCACCGTCCGAGATTGAAAGCGATCTGTCAGGTATCATTAAATTAATATCGAATTTTCTCTTAAATCCGAGACCGTCACACTCGGGACATGCGCCGAAAGGATTGTTGAAGGAAAAACTTCTCGGCTCTATCTCTTCGATGCTTGTACCGCAGTCGGGGCATGAGAATGACTGGCTGTAGTGATATTCGTTTCCTTCTGAATCGGCTACGGTCAAAAGGCCTTCCGAAAGAGCCAGTGCATTTTCCACGGACTCGGTAAGTCTGCTTTGAACTTCTTCTTTTACCACAAGTCTGTCGATAACGATATCGATATTGTGCTTAATGTTTTTGTCTAATTTGATTTCTTCGTCAAGGTCGTAAATGCTTCCGTCTATTCTTGCACGCAAATATCCGCTTTTTGCAGCTCTTGCAAGAAGCTTTTCATGTTCGCCTTTTCTGCCTCTTATTACGGGAGAAAGAATCTGAATCTTGGTTCCTTCGGGAAGGGATAAAATCTTATCTACCATTTCGTCGACGGACTGTCTTGAGATTTCTTTTCCGCATTCGGGACAGTGCGGAATACCTATTCTCGCATAAAGAAGTCTCAAATAATCATAGATTTCCGTAACAGTGCCGACCGTCGATCTCGGGTTTCTGTTGGTTGATTTCTGATCGATACTGATTGCGGGCGAAAGACCTTCGATGAATTCGACATTGGGCTTTTCCATCTGTCCGAGGAACTGTCTCGCATAAGACGAGAGCGATTCCATATATCTTCTCTGACCTTCGGCGTAAATCGTATCGAATGCAAGCGATGATTTACCGGATCCCGAAAGTCCTGTGATTACAACGAATTTGTTTCTCGGGATATCAACACTGATTCCCTTAAGATTGTGTTCTTTTGCACCTACTATCCTGATGACATCGGATTTCGGAAGCATCTTCTGTGCCATAATTTACCTCTTACTCTGATATATTGTTTCGGATTTTCTTAAGCTCTGCAAGCTGGTCTCTGTAAATCGCCGCATTCTCGAAATCAAGATCAGTAGCAGCCTTTTTCATCTGCTTTTCAACTGAGAGAATGAGTTTGTTGATCTCATCAAGGTTCATGCTCTCAGGCTCCATCTTCCAGCCCTTCTCGGCTTCGGCAACCTTCTTGGATATCGAAATCACATCTCGGACCGCCTTCTTGATGGTAGTGGGAACGATGCCGTGTTCTTCGTTGTACTTCTCCTGAATCGCACGACGTCTCTTGGTCTCGTCAATCGCAATCTTCATCGAATCCGTAATCTTATCCGCATACATGATTACATGACCTTCGGAGTTTCTTGCGGCACGTCCGATGGTCTGAATGAGTGATGTCGCCGAACGAAGGAATCCTTCCTTGTCCGCATCGATTATCGCGACAAGACTTATTTCGGGAATATCAAGTCCTTCACGAAGAAGGTTGATTCCGACAAGCACATCGAATACGTCAAGTCGCATGTCTCTTATTATCTCCGCTCTCTCAAGCGTGTCTATGTCCGAATGAAGATATTTAACTCTTATGCCGACTTCTTTAAGATAATCCGTAAGGTCTTCAGCCATACGTTTTGTAAGCGTCGTGACAAGCACTTTGTTGCCTGCCTTCGTAACCTTGTTAATCTCGGAAATCAAATCGTCAATCTGACCTTCCGTGGGTCTTACAAATATCTCGGGATCAAGAAGTCCTGTAGGTCTTATAATCTGTTCCGTACGAAGGAGCTCGTGTTCTTCCTCATATTTTGACGGAGTCGCCGATACACATAAAAGCTGATCTATTCTGTCCTCGAATTCATTGAATGAAAGAGGTCTGTTGTCAAGCGCAGAGGGAAGTCTGAATCCGAAATCCACGAGCGTGTTTTTTCTTGCTCTGTCGCCTGCATACATACCGCCGATCTGCGGAATCGAAATATGCGACTCATCGATAATCATTAAGAAATCATCCTTAAAAAAGTCCATAAGACAATGAGGCGGATCTCCCGGTTTTAATCCCGCAAGCACGGGAGCATAGTTTTCAATACCCGAACACGTGCCCGTCTCACGAAGCATTTCAAGGTCGAAAGTTGTTCTCTCAAATATTCTCTGAGCCTCGACGAAACGGTCTTCGCTCTTAAAATATTCAACCCTCTCCCTCATTTCTTCTTCAAGTTTTTTGCATGCGATTTCTATTTTATCTTTGGAAATAACATAATGCGACGCGGGGAAAATCGCCACATATGTAAGCACGGACTTTTTCTTGCCCGTCACGTGATCGACTTCCGCGATTTCTTCTATCTCATCACCCCAGAAAGAAATTCTGATGATGCCCTCTCCGCCTTCTGCTTTGGCAATCTCAAGCGTATCTCCGCGGACTCTGAATGAAGAACGCGTCAAATCCATGTCGTTACGCTCATACTGCATGTCAACGAGGCGCGCGATAATCTCGTCACGGTCGATTACCATGCCGGGGCGAAGCGACATAATCATGCTTTCATAATCCTCGGGGCTGCCGAGGCCGTATATACAGGATACACTCGCAACGACTATAACGTCTCTTCTTTCGGTAAGAGAAGCTGTCGCCGAGAGCCTTAATTTATCAATCTCTTCATTGACCGACGAATCCTTTTCGATATAAGTATCCGTCGAGGGAACATAAGCTTCGGGCTGATAATAATCGTAGTAAGATACAAAGTATTCAACCGCATTTTCGGGAAAGAATTCCTTCATCTCGGAATAAAGCTGTCCTGCGAGAGTTTTATTGTGGGAAATGATGAGGGTCGGCTTGTTAAGAGCTTCGATAACATTAGCCATGGTAAATGTCTTGCCGGAGCCTGTAACACCAAGAAGCGTCTGAACCTGATTGCCCTTTTTGAAACCTTCCACCAGATCCTTGATTGCCTGAGGCTGGTCACCCGTCGGTTTATATTCGGAATGAAGTTTAAAATCCATTGTAATTCCTCTTATCCTGCTGCCTGATATTAATAAAATGCAGCCTGACATAAAAAAGATATGCTAATGGATAGCATATCATTTTTTGTCTTTAATGTCCATACAATTAAGAACATTTGTTCGCGTTTTTAATATCTGTTATCTTCGATGATTTTCCAGTTGTTCTTGTCGCGCATGTCTTTTTCGACTTCGAACCAGACACCGTCCATAAACTTGAATCCATTGTTTTCCTCGATATCCGGAGCGAATGCGCCCAATACTTTCTGGGGACCTTCATACTTTTTATCGCTGTTAATTGCTTTGCCCGTAAAAGGATTAACGGGATTGTCGATAAGGCCTTCCATCGCGATTGTCGGCGTATCGGCATTGGTCATAAATTCTTCGTTAACAGTGAATCCCTTTGCATTGAAGTCTTTAACCAAAAGCATGGGATAATAATTTTCAATATCAAGATAAGGGTCATCCCCGTCACCGATCTGATAGATTTCATTTTGCTGAACCGGTCTTCCGTGGTCTGCTACAATAATGATTCTCGTATTGTCAAATACACCCTCTTCTCTTAAATAATCAAGCCAAGCACCGATTTTTAATATTGCGGCCATGTTGCTTTGATATTCCGCATAGTGAACATCTGTGGTCATCTCAAGCGTAATGCCGTTGTATGTATATCTGTCGGAATGAGCAGCCTCATATTCCTCATTGTTGATGTAATATGCCGCTTCATACTCGGGTTCCTGGAAATAAACCGCACGGTGAGTAAGTTCGTTATCCATCATCAAAAAGTTATTGGAATCATCATCGACAACATTGGTCATCTCATCCAGATGCGTAAGTGTCGAATAATCCCACATGAGCTCTTCATCAATTCCCTCGGCGATCATAAGTCCGGTTCTGAACTGTCCCTTCGCCTCGGTTATTGCCGCATTCACACCGCCGTTATCCACGCACTCATTGTACATACCTAGATTGTAAAAATGATTCTGCAGGGCAAGAGGTGCGATCTTCATGATTGAATAACAGAAAAAGTTTCTGAAATTTCGATCCGATACGCTTTCTTTTTCGGCGTTCCAGAAATACCCTCTGGCAATGTATGCATTGATATCCGGATAGTCATCATATATCGAAAGATCCGGCACATAATTGTATCCTGCAAAAGGCGGATCGCAAACCGTGACATTGTAACCTGCGTTGTCAAAAAGAACAGGCATCACCTTTAGGGCTTCATCATGTTTAACCTGAAGAATCTCCGTATCTCTTTTATTGATTTCTTCGGGTGTGTATTCATATCCTCCGAAAAGCGCAGGTGCACCGTAATTGGTACACATTCCGAAAGAAACAGTATTTGGATAATATGTAAAGCCGTCATACATTTCTTCGATTTCAGGTCTTTCATTCATGAAATACGGCAGGTATTCATTCATCGCACGGTCAGCCATAAACACTATGACATTCTTTCCGTTTTTGCTTAAATTAAACGAAGGCTTGTTCTCTCCGATTGCCGCTACCGAGGATTTAATCTGATTAAGACTTGAGTTGATTCCGATGCAGTTATAGACACTCATTCCCAAAACCGCCACCACCCCGGCGATAAATGCAACACTTGCTTTCTTGCCCACGAAATTAATTAAAACCGCAGTAAGCGCACCGACAAGCAGCACCACAAGAATGTTTATTGCAATTGTTTTTAAAGGAACATTGAATACTTCGTTGTACGCAAGCGAACTGTTAAGCAACGATCTGTTCTTTCCGAAAAACATGTAATCCACTGTGGCCACGATGCAAAGAACACCCATTGCGATATTGAATATTTTCTTAATCTTCTCTCCCGCAAGAGAAAAGAATACCGAGAACCAAACCACAAACAATCCCGTTGCTATGCATGCGGCACTTACCACAAACCACAAAGGATTTAAGAAATTGTAAATATCCACGAATTCCTGCGGAGATGATTTAAGAACCGCAGAAGGAATAAGCATTCCTGTAAGCACTGCCATGTAAACTCCGCAAAGAGTAAAAAGGAGTCTTGATGATTTTAATTTGAGTATTTCTTTTCTTTCTTTTGAAGGATCTTTTTTCTTTTTGATAATCGATACCAAAAGCGGTACAAAGCAGATAAGCGCAAATGCAACCATTATGAGAAGAAATGATTTGCTTCCGGTCTTTTTTAATGCAAAAGGCAAAAGACCTATAATGAATACGCCTGCTGCCGCAAAAAGAATATTAAGTACTTTTCTTGCTTTTTCGGATTTGTAATAAATCGTTTTAACAAGAGAAAAGACATTATTTAAAGTCCAGTAAAATACAAGTCCCGAAGGGGATTTATACAAAAAGAAAAAGAAGAATATTGCCATTCCGTAAAGCTGAATCTTGGTCTTTAACGGATAGCCCTTGGTAAAAATAATGCAAGAAATCATATTTACCGTCGTCATGATTATCGGCAGTAAATTGATTGAAAATGCACCAATCGCAATAAGCGCATCCTGCGAACCCAAATCCGCGATGGGGCCGAAGGATACCCCTTTTATGATGGGAAGGTTTGACAAAAACTGATATGCCGCGATAAAGAAAGGAATCTCCAAAAGCAGGGATATCGAACCTTTGAACACATCGGTCGGCTTGTATCCGTTTTGTCTGTAATAGGTATTCAACATCATCATTTTTTCATCACCCTTAAAGGTTTTCTTGATGTGTGAAACACCTTTTCTCAACTTGTTTTCAATGTCTCTCTCTTCTTCCTGAACCTGATCTGCACGATTGTACAAAGGCAATACCAAAAGATTCATCGCCAGACTCAAAGCGATGATGGAAAGACCGGGATTCTGCAATCCTTTTTGAGCAACGGAATATATATATTCAAAAAATATTTGTAACGGCTTAATAAGCACCGAGTACGGTATCTGGAAAAATGTCATTCCGATTATTTACCTGCCTTACTCTTTAATTCGTTATATTTTGCAATCATGTAATCAACTGTATTCTTCGTGCCTTCGCCATAGCACTGCCAGCATTCTTTTCTGACTTCTTCTCTGCCCTTGGCGAATTCATCGCTTTCGATGCAGGTATCAATAAGATTCTTGATATCCGAAAGATTATCCGATGTAATCATCTTTCCGAGTCTCGGAAGCGCGGAAAGTGTCCAGATATCTTCGTCAAGCCACCAGAGATCGTAAGCGGATGTATCGAATTCCGTGTCGGTATAAATGACCGGCTTATCGTAAACAAGCGCAAAATCAAATACGACACCCGAGAAATCGGAGATAAGAATATCCGATCTTTTCAATACTTCAAAATTGTCTCTGTCTCTGTTCCACTCAATCCTGTCGGATTCGGGGAATTCTTTCATAAGCGAATCCATAAGTTCTTTTTCGGAAGTAAATGACTGAGGATGAGGTCTTACAATAATATGGTATCCGGTATCAAGAAGAGCTTTGATAATCTCGCCTTTGAATTTATTGAAAAGCGAAGTTTCTCCCCATGTGGGCGCAATAAGAACGGTTCTCTCATGCTTTTCGACAGGACCGCTTTCCTTGAGTCTTTTGGCCATCTCATCCATGTAGGGAATACCGCACATATGCAGATCTTTTGCGGGAAGATTTCTCATTGCCTCAAGTTTTCTTATCTGTCTCTCATGAAAATCACCTGCAATCAAAACAGCATCGTAATAATCGAGTCCGAACATTCTGTAGAAGTTAATCTCGCCTGCGGCATGAGGAATATGAATGTAATAATCCACGTCTCTCGATCTCTTCCACTGATAAACATCAAGTCCGGGAGTAGTGGCAAGCACAACGGAAGCATTGAGGAAATTAAGCTTTGAAAAGGCTTTGTTTCCCTCGCCCAAATATCTTGCTTTTACATGCTCAAAACCGGAATTAAGTCCGGGGTCGTCCTCTGATGCGGTAAGATATTCGACGTCGATTCCTCTTTCGTTAAATTCACGGCATATGGGTTCAAAAGTATTCCAGTATCTCTTGTCATCCGCAAAAATAACATAGGGTATCTTATCGCTTTTTATCTCTTCTTTTTTACCGCTTGTCAGTTTAAAGCGTATCTTAACCCAGGCCATCCTGATGATATATCCGACAGCGCCGAAAACACCTATAAGAACTGCAAAAAGCATACTGCCGGTTCCGGGGTCTATGTATAAGAGCAAATTATCAGTCGACATTTAACAAAACTCCTTTTATCTGTTATCCTCAAGTATTTTCCAGTTATTTTTATCTCTCATATCGCCTTCAACGGAAAGCCACAATCCATCCATAAATACATTACCGCTGTTTATGATAATGTCGGGATTGTGAGCTCCGAGGATTTTCTGCGGTCCTTCTTTGGCATCGTTGTTTATCTCCTTGCCGGTAAACGGGTTTACGGGATTCTCGATAATACCGTCAAACGCATAAGTCGGCACATCCGCATTGGTCATAAACTCTTCGTTTACACTGAAACCGTGAGCATCAAAATCTTTCATCATCAAAAGCGGATAATAACTCTCGATATCAGTCTCGTAATCATCCGTGCCGTCAAGTGCAAACATGTCATTATGATAAAGCCACTTTCCGTGATCCGAAACGATAATGATTCTTGTATTGTCGTAAACGCCCTGTTCTTTGAGGTAATCAAGCCAGTATCCTATCTGAAGTATCGCACACATATTAACCTGATAGCTTCCGATCTGGACATCATTTTCCATTTTAAGATTGACGCCGTCCACTGTATATCTGTCGGCATGTTCTCTCTCAAACTGTTCGTTGTCGACATAGTATGAAACTTCATATTCAGGCTCTTTGAAATAAATAGGCCAGTGAGTAAGTTCATTGTCTATCATTAAGAAATTGTTCGAATCATCATCGCTTACGCTCGTCATGTCGGAAAGATTTACAAGAGTAAGGTAATCTTCCATAACCTCTTCGTTGATACCCGTGCATTTGTACAAACCGTCCTTGACGATGGCTGTGGAATTCTTCATCTCATCAAGGAATCTCTTGTTTCCGATACTCTCATTGTATGTACCGTGATTGTAAAGATGTGCCTGAATAGCAAGCGGTGCAATTTTGGTTAACGAATAACAAAAGAAGTTTCTGAAATTTCGATCTGATACATTGACCTTTTGCGCATTCCAGTAATATCCCTTGGTGATAAAGCCTTTAATATCGGGATGGTCTGCATAAATCGAAAGATCGGGAACCGTCGAGTATCCCGCATAAGGAGGATCACAGACGGTAACATTGTATCCGTTCTCGTCGAAAAGATAAGGCATAACCCTTAACGCTTCATCGTTCTTTTTCTGCAGGGATTCCGTATCTCTTTTGTTTATCTCATCGGGAGTGTATTCATATCCGCCGAATATTGCCGGTGCACCGTAGTTGGTGCAAAGTCCGTAAGAAATTGTATTGGGATAATATGTAAAGCCGTCGTACATTTCCTTAATTTCGGGCTTTTCGTTTACAAAATAAGGAATGTATTCGTTTATGCCTCGGTCAAGCATAAAGACAATTACGTTTTTGCCGTTTTTTGAAAAATTAAAGGAAGGCTTGTCTGTATTGACGGAATCAATGACTCCTTTGAGCCCTTTAATCTCTTTTTGAATCGCACTGCAGTTAATTACCGACATTCCGAGTATCGCAAGCGTACCGGCTATAATAAACACTCTTAATTTTTTTCCGAGAAGCAGTGTAATCGCAATGCCTGCAGCTGTTACCAAAGCTATCACCGCAAGATTTAAAACTATGAGTTTTAAGGGTGATACATATTCTTCGGTATATGCGAGTGCACTGTTTAAAATCACGTTGTTTTTGCCAAAGAACATGTAATCCACGGTCGAAACAAAACAAAGCACGCACATTGCAACATTCAATACGCTCTTAATCTTTTTATCCAAAAGTCCGTAAAAAACTCCGAACCAGATTATGAAAAGACCAACGGCAAGACATGCCGCGCTTACCACAAACCAGAGCGGATTCAAGAAATTGTAAATATCCACGAATTCCTGCGGGGATGATTTGATAACTGCCGAAGGAATAAGTATGCCCGTTAAGATTGTCATGTATATTCCGCCGAGGACAAAGAGCTTTCCGTCGGTTTCTTTTATTTCTTTTTTCTCTCTCATCTTTTCCTTTTTCTTTTTGGAAACGACAGAAAGAAGCATCGGAATGAAAGCAATAAATGCCAGCAAAACAATTATCAAAAGAAATGATTTGCTTCCGGTTTTTTGCATTGCAAAAGGAAGAGAGCAAAGTAGCAATACTCCCACTGCGCAAAATGCAATATTAAGGATTTTTCTTGCTGTTGCGGATTTGTAATAAACCGTCTTAACCAGCGAAAAAAGGTTATTTAACGTCCAGTAAAATACGAGTCCCGAAGGGGATTTGTATAAGAAGAAAAAGAAAAATACCGCCATTGCATAAAGCTGAATCTTGTTTTTCAAAGGATATCCTTTGGTGAAAACAATACAGGATATCAGATTCAGTGATGTCATTACAATCGGTAAAAGATTAACAGAAAAAGCACCGATTGTAATCAGGGCATCAGGTGCTCCGAGATTGGCAATCGGTCCGAAAGATACATTTTGAATTGCATCAAGATTGGATAAAAACTGATATGCGGCAATAAAGAAAGGAATCTCCAAAAGAAGCGAGACAGAACTTTTGAATACATCCGTGGGTTTGTATCCGTTCTGCCTGTAATATGTCTGCAGCATCATCATTCTTTCATCACCCTTAAAGGTCTTTCTGATGTGTGCAACGCCTCTTCTTAACTTGTTTTCAATATTTCTTTCTTCTTCCTGTACCGCATCCGCTCTGTTGTAAAGCGGGAGAACCAAAAGGTTCATTGAAAGGCTTAACGCGATGATTGATAAACCCGGATTGTTAAGCCCTTTTTGCGCTACCGTGAATATGTATTCGAAAAAAATCTGAAGCGGTCTTATAAGGACCGTGTAAATCACTTGAAAAACACTCATTTTAGTTTAATTTATCCTTTAAGTAATCTAACGCGTAATCCAACTGATTGTCTGTCTCGTCTTCAAGATATTTATCCGAATCAAACTTAACTTCTTCATCGGGTTCAATACCGATTTTATGAATGTTGTTTCCGTTGGGTGTGTAATACTTGCTGGTCGTAATCTTAACTGCGGAACCGTCAGTCAACGGAAGAATGCTCTGTACGATACCCTTTCCGTAAGTCTTGGTTCCAATAAGTGTTCCGATACCGTAGTCTTTGATGGCACCCGCCATAATCTCTGATGCGGAAGCAGAACCTCCGTCGATTAAAACTACAAGAGGAACGTTAATTTCGTTATCGCCGTCACATGAATATTCATTACGCTGACCGTATTTGTCTTCGGTATAAACGATGAGTCCTTTGGGAAGAATCTCACGGCAGATATCAACTACAACGTCAAGATTTCCTCCGGGGTTGCCTCTTAAATCGATGACAAGTCCCTTCATGTCAGCATCTTTAGCCTGTTGGTAAGCTTCTCTGAACTGAGAAGTGGTTACCGAATCAAATTCTTTGATCTGAATGTACCAGATTCCGTCTTCTTTTTCACTTACTTCGATGGTAGGTGTATCAATTTTTCTTCTTTCCAAAGTTACATCGTATTTTCCGTCTTCGCCTTCAAATGTGATGTTTACACTCGTTCCTTCGGGACCTCTGATTTTGGAAACTACTTCATCAAGTGTCTGTCCGTATACTTCCTCGCCTTCAACTGCCACGATATAATCTCCGGGAGAGATAAGACCGCATTCTTTTGCGGAACCGCCTTCGATGAAGCTTTCAATCTGAGGATATCCGACATCGTTATTCATCTTAAGATAAGCACCGATTCCTTCATAATTGCCGTTCCAGCTTGCCTGCATTTCTTTAAATTCCTCAGGGCTGTAATATACGGTATAAGGATCGCCGACACCGCTCATAATGCCGTAATAAAGGCCGTTTTCAAGATCTTCATCATCAACATCCTCGTAATAATATGTATCAATGTATTTTTCGAGTACATCTATTTTCTCAAGAGTCTTTTCGTCAATAAAGCTGCTTGCGGATGCAAGTTTGCTTAATTTCTGACCGTTAAGTCCGATTACTCCGACAACAATCAAAACAACAAGCAGTACGGTTAAGACAGTACCGACGATTGAGCCGCCGATAAATACGAGAATGTATTTAATTACCGACCATGCACTTTTCTTTTTTACAGGTTTATTTTCTGTATTTGTATTAATATCGCTCACTTAAGCCTCCTTACGACCTGCTTGACGATCGTACTAATAATTGATTACCCGTCAGGGTTTGGATATATAATTCCAAGGTGATACATATTCACCGTTTAATCTTACACTGAAATGAAGATGGTTACCCGTACTTCTTCCGGTCGAACCGACAAGTGCGATAACATCTCCTCTTTTTACTTCCTGTCCCTGTGAAACAAGGAGTTTTGATGCATGCATGTATACGGTGTAAAGTCCGTCACCGTGATCTATCATTACATAGTTGCCCATGGCACCCGTGTATGAAGCGGATACCACAGCACCGTCATAAGCCGCAAGAATATTCGATCCTGCGGGTGCAGCCAAATCAACTCCGTTATGGAACATGTTAACTTTTAAAGTCGGATGATTTCTGTATCCGAATTCCGAAGATACTCTTGTATATGAAGGGCAGGGCCAGCAAAAAGCACCGCCGTCGTATACTCTTAAGTTTTGAAGTGCCTTCTTTTCTTCTGCGACAATTTTTTCAAGTTCGGAAATAGTGGCATTCTGCTCGGCAATTTCAGCCTCATATTCTCTGATGGCTCTTTCCTTGTCGACGATTTCTTCTTCAACCGCCGCTATTTCTGTCTGCTTCTGGCTGATAAGTTCTTCAACGGCTTTCTGTTCGTCCTCTGCTGCCTTTTTGGTCTCTTCAAGCAATGCTTCTTCGGCTTCGAGTTCTTCTTCGCAGACCTTTACGTATTCAACTGTTGCCGCATATTCCTTAAACATTCTGTCATCGTACTTGGACAAGTCCTCAACGTAATCCATCTGGTTTAAGAAATCGCCTAATCCCTTTGCATTAAGCAAAAGTTCAAGATAATAATTGTCGCCCTGTTCGTAAACCGCCTGAACTCTCTTTTTCATGCACTCGTACTGATGATCCTTAATCTCGATTGCTTCTTTGAGTTCTTCTTTGGTTTTCTCTATTTCGGCATTCTTGTCTATAATATCCTGCTGCAATCCCTCTATCTTTTCTTCGATTGAAGCCACCTGAGCATCAAGTTCCGTAACATACTGCGAAAGATTTGCTTTGCTCTGTTCAAGGGATTTCTTTATCTTTTCAACATTCGTCTTGCCTTTGGCGAGCGAATCCTTTTCGCTCTTGGCATTTTTGATTGCATTCTCTTTATCCTTAATGGACTGCTCGAGAGCACTTGTATCTTTTTTCTTTTCTTCTTCCTCTTTTTCGGAATCCTTGGATTCTACCGTAGTATCGGTTTTATCCGTTCCGGTCGCAAAAGCAACGCTCGCAAAAGGATTTGAGAACGCTATCGCCGATACTGAAATCGTAATGATGATTAAGCTTAAAATTTTTCTGCCTCTGAAACGGATCATTTTATTCTTCCCCGGATATCAAACTCTTAAGTGCTTACGAACTGTAAAGAAGCTGCCCACAAAACCTATTCCGACACCTATGCAGAGCGAGAAAGGAATCAGGTAAATAAATATATCCCAGGCGGGCACGAAAGTTAAAAACGAAAGGAATGCAAACTTCTCGCTGATAAAATCTGTAGCCAGTTCATAAAGGTAATACAAAAGTCCCATGGGAATTGCCGCACCTATCAAACCTATGAGCATGGCTTCAAAAACGAAGGGGGCTCTAACAAAGAAGTCCGTTGCACCGATGTATTTCATGATGGTAATTTCTTCCTTACGAACGGAAATGCCCATCGTAACTGTATTGTTGATAAGGAAAATACTTACCGCAAAAAGGATAACGATGATGCCGACGAAAACATATACAAGAACCATATTAATTCCGGATAATGTGTCTGCCGTGAAATCCGATTTGTTGATCTTTCTGATGCCTTCAACGCCTTCAAGGTAATTAACAAGCTGGCTCTGCATGGTGACATCGCTTAAATAAATCTGATAATTGGCACAGTTTTCAAGAGGGTTCTCTGTGAATCCCTGAGCGTATTCGCCAAGCTGCTCGGAGAATTTCGCCCATGCTTCTTCCGCCGTGATAAGTTCATATCTTGAGACTTCGGAACGACGGCCGATTATTTCGCCGATTTCCTCGATTCTCTCTTCGGATATTCCTTCATCGAAAAATACGGTAACGGATACATTCTGCTCGGCATTACGGACGATGTTTGCCACATTGAAAGCAATCGCATAAAAAATTCCGAATACGAAAAGACATGCGGAAATCGTAGCTACCGTAGCCACTGTGAACCATTTGTTTTTAAATACACCGATAACGCCTTGTTCGATGGTATAAAAGAAAGTTCTAATCTTCATCGAAATAACCTCCGTTCTCGGCATCGCTTACAATCATACCCTGCTTGATGGTAACAACACGTTTTTTCATGTCATTGACAAGTTTGTCATTGTGAGTAACGACAACAACCGTAGTGCCGTTTTCGTTGATGGTTTCAAGCAGTTTCATAATTTCGGCCGTATTGTATAAATCGAGGTTACCTGTAGGCTCGTCCGCAAGCAAAAGCTTGGGCTGATTAACCAAAGCTCTTGCAAGAGCCACTCTTTGCTGCTCACCGCCGGCAAGCTGCTTGGGTTTTGCTTTATATTTTCCCGCAAGTCCCACGAGCGAGAGCATGCTGGGTACATTTCTTCTTATCTCACGCTCGGATTTCTGAGCTATTCTTTGAGCGAATGCAACGTTTTCATATACGTTTCTGTCTTTTAAAAGTCTGAAATCCTGGAATACAACACCGAGAGTTCTTCTGAATTTTGGGATCCTTCCGTGTTTGATCGTCATAAGGTTGAATCCGTTGACGAAAATATTGCCGCTGTCGGCTTTGAGTTCACGAAGCAAAAGCTTTATAAGCGTGGACTTTCCGGCGCCGGAGACACCTACGATAAACACAAACTCTCCGTGTTTAACCTTCAAATTGATGTTGGAAAGAGCGGGTACACCGTCTGAGAATGTCTTGCTGACATCTTCAAGATATATGGCATAATCGGAAATATTGGAATCCGCTTCCCTTCTTTTTCTTTTGGTTTCTGCCATTGTTTACTCCTGTTTAATACTCAAGTGTTTCCATGTATTTCATGTATTTGACTACCATTAAAGCAATTCTGAACGTAATGGCATCCTCGAAGATTCTCAAATCCAGTCCGGTGTTTTTCTGAATCTTGTCAAGTCTGTAAACGAGGGTGTTTCTGTGAATGAAAAGCTGTCTGGATGTCTCGGAAACATTAAGACTGTTCTCGAAGAATTTCTTGATGGTTGTGATTGTCTCCTCATCAAATTCTTCGGGATTAACGTTATCGAATATTTCTTTTATAAACATCTTGCAAAGAGGAATCGGCAACTGATAAATTAAACGTCCTATGCCGAGTTCGCTGTATGCAATAACATTTCTTTCTTCATAGAAAATACCTCCTACGTCAAGAGCCATCTTGGCCTCTTTGTAGGAACGGCTGACATCCTTGATTTCGTTTACGAGTGTACCGTACGAAATTCTGATGTTTTTTGCATTTTCCTTAGCGAGAAGTTTGTGAAGTCCGGCTATCGCGCCGTCGATTTCTTTCTGAACGTTTTCGCTTTGAATTTCTTTGATCACTACAACGTTCTTTTCGTCTACCGCGCTTACAAAATCATGCTTTTCGGCAATCATTGCTTCCTTGACGATTGAAAGAATATCCATGTCCTTGTTGGCGGTATTGTCAATAAGGATTACGACTCTGGATGCATCGAGGGGAATGTGAAGTCTCTTTGCGTAGCCGTAAATATCAACAAGAAGAAGGTTATCCAAAAGAAGGTTTTTGATGAAATTATCTTTATCAAATCTCTCTTTGTAAGCTACGGCAAGGCTCTGAATCTGAAAAGCCGCCATCTTGCCCACAAGATAGGAATTATCGCCGTTGCTTGCGCAAATAACAATATATTCGAGAGACTGTTCGTCATAAATCTTGAAATACTGACTGCTCTGAATCTCCTGGCTGTCAGCAGATGATTTGACAAATTCTCTTACCTGCGCCTGGAAATTGACATTGCCGCTCATTGTGGTAGCGATAGTCTTTCCCTCTGCATCGGTAACGCACAAATCCACTCTGGAAATGCTCTTAATACCTTCTATTGACTGTTGCAAAATTTGGTTTGATACCATGTTTCCTCCACCCCTATGCAAAACTGACAACGGTAAATAATGCGAGTTATTTACTTTTACTCATCTAATTACACAGTTTACTATATTTACCAAAAAAATGCTACAGTTATTATATATTTTGTACCCTTTTTAATTGTGAATTTTATGACAAACCTTCTTCATTATAGTCAAAATGCACAAAAACCCGAAAATCGGATTCTTGTGCATTATTGTCTTCTTTCTCTGGCGTAAATTACTTTTTCGCCTATCTCTATTTCACCGTTTTTCAAAAGATGACCGACTGCCCTTTTGAACTGGTTTTTACTCATATTGCATTCCCTTTTGATGGTCTCGGGAGATGCTTTGTCGTTAAACGGAAGAACTCCGTCGTACGAATTAATCAGATATTTAACGTAATCGGCATCCTTGTCGATTGTCGCATATGCTTTATCTCTTAAAGCCAGATTAAGCCTGCCGTCATCCAAAACCGATGTGACTCTTGCTTCGAAAGTATCGAGTACCCTGACATCCTTGGTTATTTCCTTTGCCGGAATAAGCGCAGAGTATTTGTCGTCTACAGCACAGAAAGCACCGAATTTTTCGGATATCTCATAAACCCTGGCATTTACCCAGTCATCCTTTTGATAATCGCTTCCGGTAGCAAGATATTTGTATATTTTCATGGACGCGCAAAGTCTTTCGGACTTATCCGTATATACTCTGACCAAGACCTCATCCGAAGGATTAAGTTTGGTGGTCTGTTCTTTAAAGGGAAGAAATAAATCCTTCTCGAGACCCCAGTCGAGAAACGCGCCTATTTTCGAAACGCCGACGACTTTTAACAATGCTATTTCACCCACAGAAATTTTGGGCGTTCTCCTTGTCGCTATAAGTCTGTCGGAGGAATCTTTGTACAAAAACAATTCAAGAGTATCTCCGAGCTTAAGGTCCGCGGGAACTTCCTTTGCCGGAAGCAAAACCCTTTCTTCTTTTTGACCTTCCTCGGCGAAATATACACCGAATTCTACTTTTTTGACAGCCGTTAATACCTGTTTTCTGCCAATTTCAAACATGTCTTCTCCGTTCTAGAAAATATTGTTGCCAAAACCGCCTCGCGGTCTGTTAAACTCTTCGGCATAATGTTCTCTTTCCCATGCCGCAAAGTCATCATCTGAATATCTGTTAACTGTCTTTCCGCCCTTCTTAACCGTGGAAGGAGTGCTTGAAGCTCCGTTTCTGGGAGGATTCGACAGATAGAAACCGCCGTTGCCGAAAGGTGTTGAACCTTCCTTGGTGGTAAATGCCACATGCTCTGTGCTGGCCGTATGTTCCGTATGACTGCTGTATAAGCTTCCGCCGAGTGCTCCTGATGAAAAGCTCGATGTTGAAGCAGCGGGCGCTGTGGGTGTCTTTCCCGCAAGTACGTTGGCGAAAGGATTGGAAGCTGTTTCGGGCGCTCCGATTGTCTTTCCGTAAAGTCCGCCTCTGTCAAGAAGCGTTCCGGAGCCATAGTTGCTCTCATAGCTCTCTTCGGAATCGGATCCGCTGTAATAAAGTCCGTTATATGCATCGGGAGCGGTAATTGGTCTGTCCCACTTGGGTTTGCTCTTCTTTGAACTTGAAGATGAACCGAGTCCGCCGTATGTTCCGATATCACTCTTGATAACTGCCGATACGGGTTCGGGTTTGGGCTCTGCATATGTCACGGTCTCAGGCTCTGCGTAAACAGTCTGCTCAGGCTCTGCATATGTGTAAGCCGGCTCTTCATATGTCGTCTCGGGCTCTGTATATACGGGCTCGGGTTCGGAATATGAAGTGCTTTCGGTATATGAAGTATCGCTCTTTGTATGTAAATCGATGAACGATGTTGTTTCGGGTTCGCTCTTCTTCGAGGATGAGAAATCAGAATAACTCGAAGATGCATCCGCAGATGCGGTATTTTTAAAATCACTGTTTCCGGACTGAGGTGTAAACAATGTGCTTCCCGCATGGCTTTCCGTTGATGAAGCCGAGGAATAAGAAGACGTTCTCGTTGTCGTCTCGGAAGCAACCTTGGGAGTAAACAAAGTTGATGCTTTGATTACCGGCGAAGGTGCAACGGGTGCACTTGCAACGGGCGCACTTGCAATAGGCGAACTTACAGCCTCGCTTACAGTCTCTGCGGGTGCGCTTTCCTGAGGTATCGAACTCTTTTTGGCAAAAGATGTTGCCGAATAATTCTTTTTGGCGAAAGGATCGGGAGCCGGAATATCTTCGGAAAGTTTTCCCGATGAGGGTTTGTTGAACACGATCTTGCTCGTAGGACCTGCTTCTTCCGTGGAACCGGTGATTGCAAAGAACATATATGCCGCACCGATAAGAACAAATATTATAAGCATTACAATAAACGGAGGTTTAACAGGCGAAGCAAGTAACGCACTGAAGAAAATATTTGTGAAGCCCGTGACATAAATTGCAATTTTGAAAAGTTCCTTATAATTGTAGGGCTGCTTGATAATCTTGTTCATTCCGAATCCGACAGCTCCGACAAGATGTCCCATAACTACCGCGCCCAATACAAAGGGAATAAGGGATATTCCCGCTACAATAAGGAAATAGAATATGAACTGATTTCTGAATGTATTAATGAAGCCTTCCCTGTTAAAAGAAGCAGGAAACTGAAGGACATTGAAAACATTTGAATATTTAAACTTAAATAATCCGCCGAAAGGAGAAATCACTGCTATGGAATTACCGTTAAATGCGATAACGGTCGATCCGACAGTCCAGTCGGTAAGAATCTCAACTTTGTCTTTGTATGCTTTGTCGGCATCGGCAATTGTAGAGTTGAAAACAAAATTAATTCTTTGATTTTCTCCAACTTTAAAGAAAGAACTCTCTTCGAATTCCATCTTGCCGGAAGCATATGAAAACTGCGGAGCTTCTTTTATCTGATTTACCGTTTGATTGATTAAACCGTTTCCTCCGAGGCATTTCAAATAAGTGATACCCCAAAAGGCTACCACACTGACAAATGCCATAATGATGATATAGGAAACTAAACTGAAATTTGACTGATTAGACAATCTGTTGAAAAAACGTGGCTTAACCACGCCTTTGAATACATGTCCGAATTGTCCGAAAAAACCTACTCTGTCTTCCATTTTCTCCCCTTAACGAAATAACAAATTTTTTTGAACAGACCATTTTTTATTATATAAGATTTTTTTCAATATGCAAATACTTACTCGTGTTTATTTTTTCTTTAATGATAATATTTCGTAATAACCGTTGTTCGCAAGTGTCTTTGTCTCATGGTTTTCACTTATCCATCTTTCGATGTATTTATTCTCGTACGAATTAAAATATGCGGCATTTGCCCCAAAAGAAGCATCTTTGACAATAATCTCGGGATACTTGTCGGGAAAAACGTCGTAATATTTATCATACATTTCGTTAAAAACAGTCGTTCCCTGGACGGAAGGCGTATTGACCTTTTTGCAGAAAGTCACATAAAAGAGCTGTTCCTGACCGATGTACAAAACATTTTTGTCCCCGATTGTTTCTTTCATCACTTCATAGGATGAATTCCATGCGTCTGCCTGATCTTTTAAAACAAATATTCCCGCAGCAGGGCCGTTTTCCACCTTTTTTAAATCCGCTCTCATCGTAACCGGTGCGCATCCGTTGACTCTCAAAAGTATCAGTCTGCAGGCAAACAGACATAAAAGTATGGACAACGCAAAAGCTGCCGAATAGATTTTTCCTTCTGTTTCTTTTTCTTTTGTCAAATACTTCTTCCCGATTACAAAAAGTCCTGCAATTACAGCCGGAAAAAGCTTTGAATAAAGAGAATTCATATCCATGTTGGTGATTAAAAACACCAGAGGAACAGTCAGAATCGAGGGAAGAATTCCGTACAAAAACTCAAATCGGTATTCCCTGAATTCTTTTATTGCAATCACGGAAATCAAAAGAACATATACAAAAAACCTGTCCTGCAAGTAAAACTGATTGCAGTTAAGGAAGATGTATCCGTAAAGGGTTTGAAGTGAAATCAATACAGACGCCGTAAAAAGTGTATAAAGAATAAAGGAATATATGTCGCTTTTCTTTTTTAATACTTTTTTTACAATGAAGACAATCAGCGTCACAGCAAGGGCGATTGCCAAAATAACAGCTATTCCTTTTATATGTTCAAGAATCTCAAGAGGATATGTATCAATCTTGTACTTCATACCCGATGTATGGGAAGAATCCATGAGTACGTAGCTTATAAAAAGAGGAAGGTCTTTAACGGGTACGCTTAAAATTATGCCGGCAACGGTTATTGACGCCACAAGCGCGGTTCCCATTGCGAAAGAAAGAGTTCCTTTTCCTTTATTTGTCACGGCCAGACTGATTAAGAACACAAAAAATACGGGAACCATCGTCGGATAGCAAAGGACACTTGCGCCAAACGAAATTCCTGCAAGGAAATAAAGAATGGCTTTTCCGTTTTCTTTGGCAGTCGCAAAAAGAAGAAAGATTAAAAGCATCGCCCAATAATGCATAAGTTCAAACTCGGGAAGGCAAATCCATTTTGAGAGAAAATTCATGTGAATAATAAAAATTATGAATGCCGCCTTTGAATTAATCTGCTTAGAGGCAATCGCATAAAGAAATGCACCGATTGCGAAATGTATTATGGTACCGACTATTCGAAGGTATATTACGCAATGAGCGCTTCCTCCGGTTATTTTAATAAAAGGATACAAAAAGGAAGCGGGAAGAAACGCAGAAAACTGATGCGGTTCCCACATGTCAAAAAGAAGCTTGTCGCCCGTCACAAGACGGTATGCCTGAGCTACGGCATAAGATTCATCGACATCAATGCTCACAAACAAGGCCTTTATTATGCCGAGCACAGTCAAAAGGCCAAGGATCGCACAAACTGATATCCATATATATTTTTGGGTTTTGTTCATATCAGGAATTATAATCCTTTTTTAGTAAAAATATTCAGACTGAAGTTTCATTCATCCTTTATTCGGAAAATTTATTTACAGCGAATCTTCATCCATCCGGGATATGTATATCGCACATTCGAGCGCTTTTTCATAAACATCCAATATCGTCATGATTCTGGATACTTCCAACATGATATTTTGAAGTACGATTCCGTAAAGAACCGGCCATTCGTCGGGCTTGTTGCAATACTTTGCGGTCATATCGTCATAAATGCCTTCCCAGCATGCCTGGACTTCCTTATATGTCACTACAGGTGATTCGGAATCCCAAATTCTGTATTCCTTATTTGCAACGGCATTTACTTCTTTCTTTACGACTTCCATCGGGTCGGGCTTTGTGAAAAACTTTCCCGCGGTCTCAAAAAATCCGTCGCACCAGCTTAATACGCTGTATTTTCCATCAAGAAGATATTTATTGACGGAATCTCCCATGTAGAACTTTCTTCCGTCTGTCGCAGTCACAAGATTATAGGGTTGTTTGTTTGCCATAACGGCCTGATGACATGCATATCCCGCTATACCGGAAGAAAGCATAAGAATCTTCTTGTTATCCAAACCGAACGGACCGCTGAATCTCTCCTTAAGCATCTCTGCAATTTTGACGGCATTGCCTGCAATTCGCTTTATGTCATCTTCCGTAAGGGTTGCCGTATAATCCGGAACGGATTTCGACGTAACTGTTTTACTCAAATCATCTTTCAGCTCCGTCGCAACCGGAGTCTTTGCTGTTTCATTCTTTGTGGTTTTCTCAATCGCATCGGTTTTAATCTGCGTCTCTGCTAATTGGACTTTTGCCAATTCCTCAGCCGCTCTTGCTTTTTCTGACTCGTCTGTAGCCACGGCTTTTGCCGTTGTTTCTGCTGCCTCGGCTTTTGATGATTCCTCTGCAGCTTTGTTATTGGCGATTGCACCCAGCAATGTTGCCAATCTTGTATGTTCCTCGGTCGCCTGATTTATATTCGTTTGCTCCGAATCTTTGGACTTTATCAATCCATCGGTTGTCAGCGCCTTTACAGATTCCTCGGTAACCGGTGTCTTTATCGTTGCAGCGTTTGCGTCATTCTTGATAGTTTCTTCGCGAGTTTCAATCTTTGTCGCTTCGTTTTTATTGATTTCTTCAAGAGCTTCATTTATATCTTCTTTGAACTCTTCGATGCCTTCCTGTCCGCTCAATACAAAGAATGATTCGTTATATACCAGAGTTCCGTCAAGTTTGACCTCTATAGCCATTATATCTTTTAAGTGATTGATTGCATCTTTGTAGGGATTTATATCTTCCTCGCGGGGAATCACTTTAAGGATATCCTGCGCCCTCATTTTTCTTTTTTGTACAATATTTATTATAAACTTTTCCTGAAGAGTAAAATCTTCTTCATTGAAACAAATGGCATTTTCCTGAATTTTCTCCAGTCTGATTCTTTCCTTTTCCATGCTTTCTTTGGCATAAATATCCTGAAGAATCTTCTGCTCTACCGCTTCCTGTCTTAAGAAATCCTCCCTTAAAACGAGTGCGTAGCGGCCATCCTCTCCAAGCTTGATTACTCCGATTTCTTCAAGATGTTGAAGAGCTTCTTTATATTCGTAAATATTTGCGGAACGCGGAACTCTGCTCAATATCTCCTTGGGAGTCATGGGGTTATTTATTATCATTTTGATGATATTTTCTTCTTTGGAAGTGAATCTCACCCCTTCGGGCAAAGCAACGGCATATGAGAAATTCTCTGCAGTAATAACCGGCGCATTTGGATTCTTTTTGGTGACATTCGGATTTCGACGTTGAGTTTGCACGGATGCACTTCTTCTGCTTGATACGCTCTTGCCGGTCCTTTTTCTTTCCGAATCAGGAACGGGTAGGTTTTTGTAAGCATCACTCTGATTCGAATCATTAACTGTTCTGACAATTTTCACAATAAAGGTAATTAAGCCAAAAAATGTTAATACACCTATTCCTAATCCGGTATTTCTTGTTATTGCACCCAATAATACCGCCAAAAATGCCGATATTAAGCTTAACACCCAATCTATTTCATCAAATTCCATTGTTTCTTACTCCTATTTCTCAATCCCGAAGCAATGCCTTTACTGCGAAACCATCAATTTATTGTTTGCTCACAACTATGATGCAGTTTGAAAAAGGATATTCCGTTTCGTTTCCTTCTTCATCCAAAAGAGTCAGATAATTGTTAAGGTTGGCAGGATATCCGGGTTCCAGAAATTCTTTTGCCAAGATAATCTTTGCTCCGATTTCTTCAAAGAAAGTCACATACTCTTTTAATGTAAAATAACCGAACTGTTCCTTGACTTCGTGCGCGTAGCTCTCGCTTCCCCATGTATATGTATACATGAATTCCCTGATGAAATTAATATCTCCCGCCACACTCAGTTTTTCTTTGTCGATTTCAATAACTTTTTTCTCATCCGGTATGTCCTTTAATCCTTTAAAGTCATTGAAATAATTCATGAAAAAGTCGAGTCCCGACGCATCTTTAAATACAATTCTTCTTATACTGTCAGAATCTGTTTTGACTCCGTCTCGAATTATAATTCTTCCGTTGTCCGACAGGCTGTCATAAGCATTTTTAAGTGCGGTTTTAACCGAATCGATATCAAAGCATCCCTTCTCGCCTTCCGTATACGAATAAATCTCGTGAAGAATCGATGAGAAAATAATGCTTCCGACTTTTTCGGAAAATGTACTCTCAACAAAGTTATGAACAAAGACCTCCCATTTATGTCCTTCCTTGCTCTTCTTTAGATTAAGAGTCTCGATGACATTGGCTGAGATATCGGTTCCTATGATCTTTTTGTCGGGATATTTTTTCTCAAGGCGGTCCAAAAGAATTCCTCCGCCGCTTCCGACATCAAGCACGCTTTCTCCGAATACATAATCTATGATTCCGTCCTTGGTACTCGTTGTAACATTGTTCATTGTATCAAGGTATTTGCTCTCGTTGTTTAATCGGTCAAACGCATCTCTTCTGAAACCGAACATATCATATAAAACGATAATGCTCTTCTCAAACGTCAATAAGCCGGAGCGTTCAGCTTCGACACAAAAATCTATCAGTTTTTCACATACGGGTGAAAACTTAAAGTCAACAAAAGCCGTCAGATTTTTAATGTCAATTTTAAGTTCGACATTTTGAATCGACGAATCTTTCAAATACTTTTCGATTATTCTTTTCTTGTAAACATTAACGTGTTTCTTTCCCTCATAATCGTAATAAAGATTGTCGGACAAAGGTTTGAAATTGATATATTTGACGGTCTCGTTTCTTTCTTTTAAAACATTTACGACATTTGACATTATTATTCTAACCTGATGAATGTCAAAGTCCGTAAGCGCCGACGTAAAATACCAGAGTTCGTAAAACGGGAATACTTCTTTTTCAAAAAACAATTCATCTTCGGAAAAGATCTGCAGTTCGCCCGGACATAATTTTTCTATTCTGTAAATGGAAGGATACTCGGAAAAATCACCCCGGATGATTCTATTTATTAAAAGATCCGCTTCAACAGAAACTTCTTTCCAGATATCTTCGCTTACGGCTCTTATGATGCACTCGTTTAATATCATCAAAAGTTCGTACGAATCAAATTCTTCATAATCGGCAAGACGTGTGAGTTTTTCGTTATCCGACACTTTGCTTTCGCCTCTTATACACTGCCCGATCAGACCGTGCGTTCGAATAAGAAGTTTGATAAGTTCCGCGTATCGCCCGCTTTCGCTTCCGAAAATATCCTTTAAAAGAATCTTGTCAATCGAGTCATCTCTTTTTATCTCGTCAAAGAAAATCATGGAAGACGCAATATTGTGAATCGATAAAGGATATCCCTTTGCAGTCCACTCTTTTCTCTTTATCGCTATTCCGCCTTTGGCTACTTCCGACCATTTTAAAACCTCGGAAATCACAAATTTCATTTTGAGTTTCTTCTCGTCAGAATCGTCTATAAGTTCATCAAGAATATCAAGCGTGGAAAGAACATACCGGAGAGTTTCCTTTCCGGAGATTGCATCCATGCTTTCCACTCTCTCCGAATTGACATACACATTGTCGGTCTCAAAGAGATATTTAAGCCACCTGTTATCGGAAAGAACGCCCTTCTTTGCATTTCCGTCCGAATCAAAATATTTTGCGTAATTTTTCCCCATTACATTTCCTTTTTTCTTCTGTAAAATCTGCTTGGTCTGTGCTTGTCGCCCGATGTGACAAACTCTGTTTCTTCTATCATCGGAGCAATTTTCTTTCTGAAATTCGCCTTGTAAAGACTCTTCCCAAGAAGTATTTCATATACCTTCTGCAGTGCGGGAAGCGTAAATTCTTCCCCGACAAGATGAAATGCGATATCCGTGTATTCGACTTTATTGGCCAGTCTCCATCTTGCGTATTTAATAATATCCTTATGATCGAATGCGAGTTTCTTTTTTGGCGAAAGTATTTCTTCGACATCGTAAAGAGCGGCATTTACGGTTCTCTCGCCTGCGATGAAATCAAGTTTCTCCAAAGGTACAAGCGCCATGTATGCCACGGAAATTATTCGCATTCGCGGGTCTCTTTTTACCTCACCGAAAGTGTAGAGCTGTTCGAAGTATATGTTTTTAAGTCCCGTCTCTTCCTTAATGCCTCTTCGGGCAGCTTCATCGAGTGTTTCATTTATCCCGACAAAGACGCCTGGGAGCGCAAGAGCGTTTTTAAATGGTTCTTCGCTTCTTTCAACCAGTAAGATTTTAAGTTTGTCATCCTCAACGGTAAACACGAGAAGGTCAGTCGCAACGGACATCTTTTCGTATTTGGATGAGTCGTATCCTTCCATTTTTATTCTCTTTCTTTTATTCTTTTACAAGTCTTCCGATTCTGTCGGCAACACTTATTTTTACTTCCATGCCTGCATCAAATTCTATTGCATCATCCTGAATTCCGTCCGAAAAAACTATACCGTTCTCCGACATAAGCGAAGTAAAAGTAAGAGTATCTTTTGGATTGACCTTGCCGTAAACAAGATCCGCCTGAGTGTACTTGCTCGGATAAGGTTCCCTTACCTGAAAAACAAGTTCACCGTTGTCCCATTCATACTTTTTATCTTTAACCTCGGGAAGATTAAATGCCTTTGCCATTCCTTTGAATTCGGCCATGACCGATTTATGCCAGCCGGTCATTCCGAGTCCCGTCGAAATGATGACTCCCGAAGAAGATTGATTCTCAACATGATTATTATAACATATATGATATCTTGCCGAAGTATGATTTTTTATACCGACAAAAAAATCATTCACGGCGTATAAAACCTGACCGTCTTTTGTTTCTGCCTTTCCCATGGTAATTTTTTTGACATCGTAATTTCGATCTATTACATGGGGCAGAACCCTCTCCATATCCCCCGCTTCAAAGAAAAGCAGATCGCCGTCCCAGCGCTTTACATCCGGATTGACACCGATAAGCGGCTGGCCGTCAAGGTATTTCATGACATTTGCCACAAGCCCGTCCTGTCCGACGGCAATCACAATATCCTCTTTTCCGAAAATCATATTCGGAACATAATCCCTGTCTATCTCAAGAACTCTTGCTTTGTCAGCAGCTTCTCTTTTGACCGTATCAAGCGCAGCAATGTAATTATTGTGTTCCTCTTCGTATTCCGTAAAATCGGCGCCGAGGTGCTCGACATAGAATCTGGCCTGTTCAATTGTGTTATAACGTCTCTTTAAATCTTCAAGTCTGGTTCTTCTTTTTACTATAACTATTTTGTTCATTCCGCGATCCATATCGATCACCCCTTCTTATTGAAAACTCTGAATTCACTAAGCATCTGCTTTAAGACCGGCTATTGTGGCAAGTATATCCGGTGTCATATTGAGAGTACCGATCTTGCCGGCATTCTCACCGAGTTCGACAAATGCCTTTGCCATGAGAGTCTTCGGATCCATGTTTGCCATAGCGCATGCCTCAATAAGAGCAACATTCGCATTTTCGTATGCCTTAACCATCTGAGCTGCTGCGAAGGCCTGTTCTTCTGCACGTTTCTTTGCATTTTCAACCTCGAGGTTGACAAACTCTTTATTTCTTTCTTCGAGCTTAATCTTTTCTTCGAGTTCGGTCTGCTGCATTTTGACTCTTTCTTCTTTTTCTTTTTTTTCAAGTTCAAGCTCGCTTGCAAGAACCTTTCCTTTGATTTCCTGCTCCCTCTCCTGTCTCTCCATTTCCATTTCGAGTTCGGTTTCAAGAAGCTTTCTCTTTATTTCCTGTTCCTTTTCTTTGATGTCTTTTTCTTTTTCAGCGACCTTGATCTCTGTATTAAGTTCATTTTCTTTGATGATTCTTTCCTGCTCAATGGCTGCATTTCGTCTTTTGTAAATCGCATCATCCTGTTCTTTGAGAATTTCTTCTCTTGCAGCCGCTTCCAAAGCTTTTCTGGTCTCCGGCTTGGCGGTAATTCCGAGAATGTTTACAGCCAGGATTTTGACGCCGAGAGTGGCAATTGTTTCATCCTTCTTTAACGCATCTGTCAGGAAATCCGCCATGTCGTCTGCCTGTTTGATGATTGCTCTTACTTCTCTGTTGCCTGTTTCGCTTATTACAATCGCCTTGATGACATTGTTGATTCTCTTGCAGAAAAGATTCATCGCATTTACCTGTTTGTTTTTGTATGTCCTGTCATATGCGAAGTCTGCCATTTTAACCGCTCTTTCATAATCATCAATGATATATGTTACAGCACCCTGAACACATACGGTCTGATAATCCGCCGTAACAAGATCATCGAATGCGAACGCCCCGTCAAATGCCATTGTGGGCGCCACAAGAATACTTGTGTAAAAGTCATTGTATAATAAAGCAAGGCCGCTTCCTTTCTTGACTGTCTTTCCGTTCTTAATTGCCATTACGTAATCCGTGGGTTGAAATTTTCTGAATCTGAGTGCCATATTGTCCTTCCTTTCCTTCCGAGACGTTTCGGAATCTGTTTCTATTTTTATTGTTAGTATTCATTTGCTACTTTCTGACTGTATGATAGTATTATTTCGCTACTATGTCAACACTTTTTTTAAATTTATTCAAAAAAACAAAAGTCCGACTGAATCAACAGTCAGACTTTTGAAAAAATTGTATAGGATCACAATGAATTATTTGTCGTCTTCTTTTCTTTCTTTTCCAAAGAAGAATAAAGCTACGGTTCCTCTTCCGGTGTGAGTTCCGATTATGGTTCCGATATCGTAAATCTTCACTCCGCCGTCAATATTCGGAAACATTTCGGTAATTATATCCGCAAGATATTTTGCATCATCCGGGCACCCCGAATTGGATATAAAGCAGCGCTTGCTGTATTCCTTTCCGTTATCGCAAAGTTCAAGCATTTTTGATGCTGCTTCCTTTGCTGCTTTCTTCTTTCCTTTTATTTTATATTTAACCGCAAGTTTTCCTTCGTAATCCACATTCATAAGCGGGCAGAGATTAAGGAAGTTGCCGATTGCGCATGCTGTCGCCGAAATTCTTCCCCCTCTTTTAAAATGAGTAAGATCCGTAGTGTAGAACCAGTGCTGAACATGGAGCTTCTCCGATTCGGCGAATGCCGCAAGTTCTTCCATGGTCGCGCCCTTTTCTTTTAATTCATACAGCGCATCCAGCAAAAGGCCGTGTCCGGAAGAAGCTGCAAGTGAATCCACAACTATAATCTTTCTGTCGGGATAAGTTTCCTTTAATTCCTCAGCTGCATTTCTCATACTGTTGTATGTTCCTGAAAGTCCGGACGAAAACGCAAGGTGAAGAATATCGTATCCTTCTTTTAAAAGCGGTTCGAAAAATTCGATTCCCTGTGCAATGTTAATCTGAGAAGTAATCGGCATCGAACCTGCATCTATTTTCTTATAGAATTCTTCATAACTAAGACTTTTTCCCAAATCATCTGTATATTCCTTATCGTCCAAGGTGTAATGAAAGCCTACAAAAGGAATATTCCTTGTAGTCAAATATTCATTATTCAAATCAACTGCAGTATCGCAAGTAAGTAAATATTTTTCCATCGCAGCTCCTTTGTGGTTTGTAAAAACTTGTTATGTAGTAATAAAAACTACATAAACTATAACATATAAAAAACCCCTTATCAACATTATTTAAAATTTTTGTTGCGTTTTTAATAATTATCGTGTAAAATACATTAGTGTTAAAAAATTAGCGCTATCGCCAAACGGTAAGGCAACGGACTCTGACTCCGTCATTTCAAGGTTCGAATCCTTGTAGCGCTGCTAAGGCTTCGGTAGAAATACCGAAGCCTTTTTCTTTGTAAAAGCCTTTGATTCTGGACTTTTCTGAAAACCGGTTCTACGAGACTATTTATTTTCGGCTTGAGAACAATTCGAAGATATTTTCTTATTTTTTCTTAAAAATATCCCGTTTTTCGACTTGCGTTAGCATACACGTTAGCACAAATTTTTTTCAAATCGATAATCATACTTATTTATAAGGAGATCATATGAAATTTGATTATTATTATGGAATTGAAGCCGATTCATTCAATTATATTCCGGTTCCAAAGATCTTGATGACAGATCCACAATTCAAAATACTTAGCGCTGAAGCCGTACTTCTATACAGTATTATGCTTAACCGTATGTCTTTATCGAGAAAGAACGAATGGTTTGATGATGAGAATCGCGTGTATATCATTTTCACCTTGGAAGAAATAATAGAAACTATCGGTCGCGCACATACCAAGTGTGTAAACATCCTTAAAGAACTTGAAACAGTTGGGTTGATTGAACGTAAAAAAAGAGGTCTGGGTAAACCTGATATTATCTACGTAAAAGATTTCCTTCATGCACCAAAAGTGGCCTCAAACACCGATAAAATCACTGACTTCTCAAAACGAGAAGTCAAGACTTCACCAAATGAGAACTCTGTACTTCACGAATCGAGAACTCCAGACTTCTCAAAGCGAGAAGCAAGTAATACTGATATAAATAATACTGACAATAATAAGACTGAAATGAGTTATACTAATCCTCTTCCTCTTCTTCAAAAAGAAGAAACAAAAAAAGAAAAAGCTGATGAGGAGGAAGAAATCAAAAATCAAATCAATTATGATCGTCTTTTGTATAAGCATCCGGCGAACAAAAAACTATTGGCTTTTATTCTTTCTCAAATCGTCAATATGATATCTGAAACGAATCCGACAGTAGAAATATCATCCGGACATTTTGAGCCAAAATCAAAGGTTATGGAACGTTTGAAAGGAATCACATATGACGACATTGAAAGCCTATTACTTTTGCTTCCTGACAAAGGGGAGGACAAAATCAAAAATCCCGTGGGTTATATGCGTAAATGTCTTTTCAATCTTGTGGAACGAAGAGGTGCCGTTTGTTTTACACAGCAGATAAAACACAAAGGCGGCAATAACGGTTTAATTCATTGTGAATATGACTTCGATGAGTTAAATGCAAGTTTGGGAATATAAAAGGGGACTGTTATGCCACGAAGAATCACACGTGAAGACTATGTTCGCAGGTTACAAAAGAATGAAAAGCGAGTCAAATATTTAAAGCAGAGGATAAAGATTATGGAGAGAAAACGAAGCGAAGAATTACGAAAAGAAAGAACGCATAGGTTGTGTAATCACGGAGCAGACTTGGAAGTTTATCTTAAGCCGGATTTGTTCACTGATGAAGAAATCAGAAACATTTTAAAAGAGATTTTCGCACTTCCCGAAGTAAAGAAAATTGTTGAGAAAAAGCCCCCGGCCCAGCCGGACTCCCAAGTACATTTCGAAGAAATGCGCAATTATACACCCGACCGGGTGTAATTGCGTTCTTCGAAGACACCTTGCCGGTGAGGCAGGCAACTAAAGTTGCAAAAGGGGACACCCCTTCGACGTTCCGTCTACCCCAAGAAAGGAAAAACTATGCCATGTCCACATTTTAGTATATCGATTTGCTCCCGAGGAGGTGGCGGATCTTCCGTTGCAGGATCCGCATATCAATCCGGAGAAAAATTATATTGTGTATATGATGATGATACAAAAGATTATGAATACAAGTCCGAGGAAATTGTATTCAAAGAAGTAGTATTACCGGAGAATGCTCCTGAAGAATATTCAGACCGTGCTACTCTTTGGAATTCAGTCGAAAAAGCCGAACCGAATTGGAACTCGCAGCTCGCAAGAAAGATAATAATTGCACTTCCAAAAGAGTTGTCCGATGCTGATAATATTAACCTCATCCATGAGTATGTTTCTAACGAATTTGTTCATGAAGGAATGATTGCGGATGTTGCGATTCATCGACCTCATAAGAAGAAAGAACACAAAGAAGATGAGAAAAAGGATGATACTGAGGAAGACAAGAAAAAGGCAGAAAATATACCAAACAGTCAGGAGAATATTCATGCTCACGTGATGCTTACCATGAGAGCCATAGATGAAGAAGGCGAATGGAAAGCGAAATCACGAAAAGAGATTGTCAAGGATAAAGACGGTAACATCAAGTTAAATAAAAACGGTAATCCGGTCACCAGGAAAGTTTATACAACAAACTGGGATGATCGAGGCAATGCTGAAAAATGGAGAAAGGACTGGGAGATTCTTCAAAATAAATATCTCGAACGTGCAGGCCGTGAAGAACGCGTTTGTTTGGATTCCTATGAAAAGCAAGGAATTGATTTATTACCGACAGTACATAAAGGACCGGCAGTGTGCGCTATGGAGGCACGCGGAATTGAAACCTATATCGGAAACATTAATCGTACTATTGAAGGCATTAATCGCATAATAAAGGATGCACTGCAATCTATCAAACGCCTATCCTCGTGGTTATCACATGTTATTAAGAATGCAAGACAGCTTGATATAGAGCCAAAAGAAATCTCTGTATACGATATCTGCAAAAGCTGGTTTAAAGAAAGAAGTAAACAAAGAGATTCCTGGGATAATAAATATGCTGCTTCCCATGCTGAAATTAAAGATTTGGAAAAGATTATGCAAATATGCAATTACGTATATGATAATAAGATTTTTACCATAGAAGACTTTTCCGGAAGGCTTCAGGATATTGAGGCTAAACTTAAAGATGCCCGGAACGAAAACAAATCTATTTCCCGACAGAAATCCAAAGTTGAGGGAATAATAAAACATGCTGAACGCAAGAAAGAACTCGAACCGATAAATAAAAAAGCAAATGGATTTGGCTTTGGCAAAGCCAGGTACAAAGAACAGCATGCGGATGAACTTAAAGAATATGACACTTGCTGCAAGTATCTGAGAGTTAATCTTGGTGAGAAAGCATATAACAAGAAGGAAATGACGAAGGAATTAAAGTATCTCGAGGCAAAATCATGTCTTAAAACACACGAAGTAAACGCAATAAAAGCGGAGAAAGATTTGCTGGGATATATTAAATATATTATTAATAGATCCGTCCCTGAATTGCTTCCAGAAAACAAGCCTTTGACTGCTGAACAGAAGGAATTAAAACGAGAAAGTCTTAAGGGGAAATTGGAGCAAAAGAAGTCGGAATCTCAAATGAATAAAAGAAACAATATCTATAAAGAACGTAACAATAGCAATCGCGTTAGGTGAACTTTTAAAAGACTCTCTTTTAGAGAGTTTTTTTATATTTATAAAGACCGATTTATACAAATTTTGGTTAATTTTTTTATTGACTTTTGGTTAACAGGGTGATATTTTATAGATAAAGCGAAAGGAGAATGAATATGACCTATACGAAATTTGGTGAATTTGTAAGAGTTCTTAGAATTAAAAACCACGAAGTAATGGGTGATATGGCAAAGATGTTGGGGGCATCATTACCTTTTCTCTCCGCTGTAGAAAATGGTAAGAAAAATGTGCCAAATGATTGGGTGGATAAAATTGTATCTCATTATAATCTATCGTCTTCTGAAAAAGATGAATTATTAGGAGCTATAGAAGAATCAAGGGTACAATATAAAATATCGTCTAAGAAAGCCAATAGTATTCAACGAAAAACCGCGTTAGCTTTTGCACGTTCTTTTGATGAAATGGATGACGATACCGCTCTCAAAATTCTAGAGTTATTAAGTAAGAAGGAGGATTCCTAAAATGGACTACGAGACAAAACCGACTAGTCGGGATGATTTACGTCGTTTCGCAGCATATTTAAGAAAAATTTTTGAGATACCGCCTAATGGTCCCTTTCCAGTTTTGGAAGTTTTAGACAAATTAAGCGATAAATTTGAAGGAAGCAATTATATTATTGTCGAAGATAAAGATTTACCGCCCAAAACAATGGCTCAGTGCGAAAAAAATAATATGGGAGGATTTACTATTGTAATTAAAGAATCTGTTTACAAAGGAGCCTACGAACGTGGAGTTGGTGCTTTCTTAGGATTCATATGTCACGAAATCTGCCATGTTTTTCTTTTCGAGATTGGATTTACTCCCATTTATTCAAGAAGTTTCGAGGATGGCGAGATTCCTGCTTATAGAAGCGTCGAATGGCAAGCCAAAGCACTTTGCGCCGAAGTAATGATACCCTACGAAGAAAGCATTGGAATGAAAATCATACATATTCAAGAAAAATATCATGTTTCCAAAGCTTTTGCATCAAACAGAAAAAAATTAGAAAGAAAGGAGAAAGAAAATGTGAAAATGAATAAAAAAACGTATTGAAAAACTGCGGCAACAGTCAATCAATACGCTTCTCATATTGGAAATGTTATTTACAAATCCTATACTATTTTTATGATAGCATTTCCAAGTTTTATAGTCAATTTATATTAAAAATAAAATTAAGGAGGTGCTATTTACTATGATAAATGGTATATCAGATTTTGAAAAATATAAGGTTCTCCGCCCCTTAATTGGCGAAACCGAATGGGACAGTAACAGCTTTCCAATTATCAATAAAGAAGAATTTATTGAAAGTGATTGGTGTAACATAAAAGCTATAGGATTGCAAAATATATCCTCTAAAAAAATTTATAAAGACTGCATTCTATTAATGTTCAATTACGATTATCGACTTTGTTCTTTATGGAATAATCCATTAAAGAAAGTTGGATTATTTCAATCATTCTATGCTGTGGCAACGCCAGACTATAGCGTTTATCCTCAAATGAACATAAATGATATAAGGCATAATGTGTACATGTCGCGCT